>Ga0209373_10000585_pt1 | contig 55894 bp, 52 predicted proteins | sample Higcelweek5metaG_FD_187173 | JGI IMG/M metagenome (GOLD analysis project Ga0209373, IMG submission 187173) | Freshwater pond sediment microbial communities from the University of Edinburgh, under environmental carbon perturbations - High... | ecosystem: Environmental > Aquatic > Freshwater >... | reverse complement strand
TATATACTACTCTAGTATATACTGAAGTAGGATCTGGATATTTAGCTGCATTAATATTAAATAACTCTAAAGACTTATTTAGAGAATTAATATCTGATAGTCTAACACTATCACGAGAAGAAGATGAATATGAGTTGAAACTTAAGAAAGCAATTGTAGCTAATATTGCAAGGATTACTATTACTACTATTAGTTCTACGAGGGTGAAGGCTGAGAAGTAGAGTTTTTTTGTTTGAGGGTTTTTCATATGTAATTGATATAAAATAAATTATGTAAGAATATTACCATAAGTTAAAATAAAATCAAGAATATATTTATTAAATACCTGTTAATTCATTATCTTCTATTTCCTTAAGAATTCTTCTTGTTATCTCAACATCACTCCATTTAATTGGTCATTTATTAGTTACCTGAACTGTTTCTGCTCATTTTCAGGCAATTAAAACAATATCATTTTTTTCTGACATAACAAGAGCAGTACGAATTGCATCTTCCCTATCAGGCACAATCCAAAAATCTTCTCATTCTTTTCTCTTAATTCATTTTGTTACATCATTAATTATTGATAATGAATTCTCATTATAGGTATCATCATCGGTAAGGACTATTACATCACTCAAATCATTAACAACTTTTCACATTTTTGGCCTTTTTGTTTTATCCCTATCTCATGTTGCTCCAAAAACAGTAATAACTCTTCAGATTCATTCAATTTTCTTTACTGTTTCTAGGACATTTTTGAGAGACTCTTCTGTATGTGCGTAATCTACGAAAATTTTAATTCATTTATTATTACTTACCTCCTCTAGTCTTCAAGGGATTCAATTGGTGGTTAAGACAGTATGAGCAATTGAATCTAGAGAAATTTTTTGTGAAACAAGAACACAGAAAGCGGCAAGAATATTATATATGTTGAATTCTCATTTTAACTTTGTTTTCATTTTTACTACATTTGAAGGCATTTTCACTTCAAATTCTGTAAATTCTTTTCCATAAACAATATTCTGAGCAACTATTTGAGCTGATTTTGATAATCAATATGTGTATTTATTATCGTCTACAACATTCACGAATTCTTGAAAATATGGCGAGTCTACATTGACTACAGATACTTTTTTCACTCATGGTTTTCTTTGGTATCTTACTAGGTTTTCGAATAATTTGAGCTTTGTTCTCATGTAATTATCCATTGTCTTATGAAGATCAAGGTGATCTTGATAAACATTAGTAAGAACAACTACATCATAATCAATTCAATAATTTCTATTATAGAAAATTGAATGACTACTAGTCTCAATTACAGCATATTTACATCAAGCAACTTGTGCTTTTTTTAGGAATTTTTGGAGAATAAATGGAGATGGGCTTGTCATTTTGAAGTTATTCTCAAGAAGTTCATCTCATAGCATATAATTAACAGTTGAGAACATAAAAACCTTCTCTCCAGCATCCTTTAATCATTTTGCTATAATATTAGTTGTTGTAGTTTTTCACTTGGTTCAAGTTACTCATATAACAATCATGTCTTGAGCAGGATTTCAATATATAATTGATGCCGTTAATCAGCAAAGATAGTGATAAAATACTCTTATTGGACTATCAAGTGAAATCAATTGTTTAATGCCCATATTTTTAATTTAATTTATATTTAAAAGTCAGATTTACTTACATTAGTTTTGATTTTAATAAAAAAATTCTTAAAATCAACTCAGTAATTAATTTTATATAATAATGAAATTCGAAGTACAAACCTGAACAACCAATAAGTTATTACGTTCTATAAGCGAAGAAATAAAAATAAGTGAAATAAAAAAATATGTTTCACTATGAGAAAATATGATAAAATTCATAAAAGATCCAAAAAATAATGGTGTATGACTTGCTGCACCACAGATTTGAGTAAATAAAAGACTTATTTGTGTAAGTCTCCTTAAGACTTATGAAGACACAAGTTTTAAGAGTATTCTAATGATCAATCCGGAGATAATTTATTTATCAGAAACTCAAGATATAGACAAAGAATGATGCCTCAGTGTTCCAAGAAAATTCTGAGATGTATTAAGAAGTACAAATATAAAGGTAAAATATTTGGATAATAAATGAAAGAGTGCTATACTGTGACTTGAGTGAATTGCTGCACGCATAGTTCAACACGAAATAGACCATCTAGAATGAGTTCTATTCACTGACAAAATTATCAAAAAAGAAGAGAAAATTCCTGATAATCATACATTTTAATACTAACAGAAAGGAGATGGCTAATCAAAAAACAACAGCAGAACTTATACAAGAAAATGAAGAATTAAAAAGAAAATTAAAAGTATGTACTTTATGGATGAAGCTGGAAGTAGAATCACAAGTACATAATATTGCCAAAAGAAAAGTATCAAAGCTAACAGAAGATACTAGAGAAAAATTCTTAGAAGAAAACCAAGAAAAAATCATCTCACAAAGTATTCAGAGCTTTTTCTGAGATATATTACTTCTAAATGCACCAAATAACACTATTGAACATCTTGTGAATTCAGAAATTAATTATTATTCAATTCAGAAAAATCCTTCAATAGATTGATTTGCAGTTGTGAGTAATTATCATAAAATTCTAGATGCTTTTATTGAGCATTTCATAACTAATAATTATAGAAAATTTGCAATTAAAAAGAATTGTACAATCCTAAGGAATAATGATCCCCTAGAAAAAGCACTTCATCTGGTTATAAATAAAAAATATATACTTTCAGTAGGAAGATTATTTTGATTATTAAGAGCAATTAAAAATGATGAAAAATTATATATTTATTGAGAAACGTTCGCTCAATATCTTGATAAGTATCAAGAGTTGAAAGATGTGCTACTTAGCAACGAATTCATGAAACTTTTCCAAGAAATTGTCGGAAGTGATGTTTTTTGAGCCAAAAGGCACTCTTGAAAAATTAATCTAGACGATACCCAAAGAGCAAGACAACTTATGACTTGAAACTTATGCGATAAAAATAGCATTCTCTATATCTTACTTGAGTCACAATCTGTAACATATTAATTAAAACCATCTCGTAACTACAACACTAAAAAACTCGCAAGTTTTCTTGCGAGTTTTTACTTATTAAAATTAAATTATAAGGCATTTTCAACAGTTGCATACAAAACCCCAGTCTCAATCTTCTCAAAAATAACTAATTGTAACTTCTTCTCATTTTTTAATATCTCTGATTGCAAAATCTCAAATATCTCTAGGTTCTGCATTGGGATTACAAGAATGATTCATAAAACTAGCTGGAGAAGAAAAATATACATACTTATTATCTCTTATCTGAACAAAATTCTTTTCATTTTCTGATAGATTTTCAAATATTTCTCTAGAGATTATTTTAGAGCATTTAGACCAATCAATAACTAATTCATCTTTCTTGAAATCACGAAGTGCAAAAATTCATTTTCCTGAAATGTTTGATTCTTTTGTTTCAAAGTCTTTCATAAGTAAAATTTATCTCTTCAATATAACTTCGACATCAAAACTTCTATCTTCTTCAAGTTCAACAATTTTTGAAATATCTCAAGAAGCAAGAGTTCTATCTAGATTAGATAATGTTTCATTCTCAATATAAGTTGAGAAAGAATTGATAATTTTCTCGGTTATATTTCATTTGATATTAAGTAATATTCTATCAGAAACATTGTATCAAGATTCTTTACGAGCATCTTGTATAACACGAACTATATCACGAGCATATCATTCTAATTTAAGTTCTTCTGTAACCTCTGTATTCATCGCAATAACCATTCAAAATCCTGCTTGGATATCAACATTCACTCCAGGAAGTGCTTCATAAGCAATCTCGAACTCTCATTCATTCAACTCAAAGTTACCAACTTTCACTCATCAATTATCTAACTCAGAGAAATTACCGCTCTTTGCCTCCTTGATAATATCTTGAACTTGAGATCAGAATCTTGGTCAGATTAATCTTGCATTAGGTTTACATATCTTATTTGCGATACTTCTCATATCAGATAAAAATACTATTTCTTTTACATTTAGCTCTTCTTTGATAATTTCTTGATAATATTCATTGAGTTTTTCTCAGATAGTCACAGATTGTAGCGGCTGGCGAACTCTTAATTTTTTGCTTGCACGAAGCGCTAATCATAAGTTAATAGTCTTTTGAGTTTTGTCCATATCTGAGTTAAGTTGCTCATTTATAATATCTTCTCTATAATTAGGAAAATATTCTAGATGAACTGATTCCTTATGAGTAAGTGATTTGAAAACTTGTTCACTAATAAATGGAAGAACTGGAGCAATAATCTTAGATGTTTCAATTAATACTTGATAGAGAGTTTTGTAAGCTAATAACTTATCATTATCATTCTCTGATTTCCAGAATCTTCTACGACTTCTACGAATATACCAATTAGTAAGATTATCCATAAAATCTGCTATTGGTCTTGTAACGGCTTGAATGTCGTATTTTTCGAATCAAGTCGAAACATCTTTGATAAGAAGATTGAGTTTTGAGAGAATCCATTTATCCAGATTGCTCAAATTTGGGTCATTTAATAACTCATAAATCTCTCAGTCTTTTCATTCAAAATTATCAATATTCGCGTAAGTTGTAAAGAATGCGTAAGTATTCCAGAATGGAAGAATAATTCTCTTAATTGCCTCAACAATACCATCTTCGTTGAATGATATATCTCATCAACTCATCAAAGGACTATTGAGCAAATAATATCTAAGTGCATCTCAACCATGTTTCTGCATTGTTCATTTTGGATCTGGATAATTCTTGTAACTCTTACTCATTTTTCTTCAGTCGGTTCAAGCTAATACTCATGTTGTAATTACATTGGTATAAGCTGGTTTATCAAACAATGCAACTCCGATAACATGCATAACATAGAACCACGCTCTAACTTGTCCAATATATTCCGCAATGAAATCAGCAGGAAAACTTTTTTCAAATTTTTCTTTATTATCAAAAGGATAGTGAACTTGCGCATAAGGCATAGATGAAGAATCAAGCCAAACATCAAGAACCTCTTTAACTCTTGTGTATTTTATTCAATTTTCTTCCCATTTTATCTCATCAATATAAGGTCTATGTAGGTCTTTAACCTTCATTCAAGATGCTTTTTCTATCTCTGCAATTGAACCAAATATCTTCATATCAACTTCGTTTCATTCTGAGTCAGTTCATATCCATACTGGCATTGGAGTAGCCCAATATCTTGTACGAGAAAGACACCAATCTGGTGCAGATTCCATAGATTTTAAGAATCTTCCATGTTTTAGATGTGTTGGAAACCAATATATTTCTTCATTTTTTTCAATCAATTTTGGTTTTAATTTTTGGATATTAAGAAACCATGAATCTTGAGTCTTGTAGATTAGTGGAACTCAAGTTCTAGGACACATTGCAACTCTATGTGTAATACTTTCTTTCTGGAATAATTTATCTAATTCCTTAAGTTTATCAGTAATTATAGGATTAGCATCTCTGAAATATATTCACTTATAATCTGTAATTTCTCCTGTATATTTTCATTCATTATCTATTGCATTGGTATCAAAAAGCCCATTTTTCTTACCGAGCTGAAAATCCGCATCTCAGAACTCTGGCGCCTGATGTGCAATACCAGTACCATCTTCATCAGTAATGAAGTCTGCATGATATACCCTATAATTCTTAGATAAATCAATAATATCTTTATAAAAATGAAATGGAGGATTATAACTCAACCCAACAAGTTCTTTTCAAGAAATTGTATCAATAATCTCGTATTCCCTTCATTTGAAAACTATCTCAACTCTACTTGTTGCCACTATATAATTAGCTCATTTATGTTGAACTTTTGAATATTCAATTCATTCATTAACTGCAAGTGCAATATTTGCTGGAATGGTCCAGGGGGTTGTTGTCCAAGCCAGAATACTAGTATTATTAAACTTAGCTCAGTTCAGAGAAATATCAAATATTACAGTTATTGCAGGATCATTGACTTCGGCGTATGAATCATCCATCGCAACTTCGAAGTTAGAAATCGGTGTTGATAATTTTGTGCTATATAGTGAAACTCTTTTTCATTTATATACTAGTCATTTTTCATATAAGCTCTTAAAAACCCACAAAACAGATTCCATATAACTCTGGTCCATCGTTTTATATGAATTCTTGAAATCAACCCATCTTCCAATATGATCAATATACCATTCCCATTCCGCTGAGGTATTCTTGGTGTATTCATAACACTCCTCTGTGAATTTTTCTAGTCAGATTGCCTCAATTTCCTTGTTAGACGAGATTCATAATTTCCTCTGAACCTGGTCCTCAATAGGAATACCATGACAGTCCCATCACCAAACTCTATCAATCCTCTTTCATTTCATAGTCCAATATCTCGCAACTGCATCTTTACCAACACTTGATAGTAGACTACCATAATGCGGAGTACCAGTTATAAATGGGGGGCCATCGTAGAATCTATATGGTTCGCTCTCCGGCCTTGAACTAATTGATTTTTCAAAAATCTCCTTCTCCTTCCAGAATTTAATTATCTCTTCTTCCATCTCAGGAAAACTCTGTTTTGGGTTTACTTGTGTGTATTTCATAGTTATTGTGGGTTAAAATAATTATTATTCCTGCAGAGGTAGAAATCTTCTTTGTATTTAATTTCTAAAACTAACCTTCGTATTTCTTAATCATCTCTAGCGCATTTTCTTTGCATTCTAGTTCTTTTGTTTCAACAAAAAGTGTAACCTCTCTAAGAATATCGTCAAGTTCTTCTATAATTGGTGCTGGTATTCCAGAAGTATACATGAATTCCAGAATATAATCTAGAGAATCTAGGTCATCTTTCACTAGAGCTTCTTTTACCTTAACTAGGTAATTAGTATATATTTCTTTCTTGTTCATAATTCCTAAATAAAAAAATAAACACATTTTAATAATGTGCTCTAGGTTCTGACTAGGTCAGAAAGGTACCACCATAAGCTAATACTTGATTTAATTTGGTTACGAAGTTACATTCTCCGAGAGGTTCTACTTTACTTCTTCCTCCAGCTCATCTTGTGATGGCAAGACTCAATCGCTTTTAACTTAGATAAATATTATCTATTTTTTATAAAAAATCAATAGATTTTTATTGTTTTCCTATTTCTATTGGTTGATATCAAAAAATCTTAGTTGGAATGAATTTGAAAAGGCAAAAAATCTTCTTAAACTTAATCAAAATTCTATTAATAAAAATAATTTTAGAAAGTTTTAATCCATAACTAAATTAACATTTAAGTTGTTATTGTCTATCAGCAAAAGACTGAATCTGACTGAAGACTTGTGTTTTTAGTTTGTTTTGTAATTCTTCTGGAGACATAAATACATTATTATCAAGAACAATTACTTTTGTCTCATCTGGATTGGTTCAGAAATTATCTTCTACAATTCACGACTCATAATAGCCATTAAGCTGTTCTACCATCTTAATTACGAATTCATCAATATGTTTTCATCTTGACTTAAGTCTATCAATTATCACTCCGTCATCAGCCTTGATCTCAATAATAATATCGGGCTTCGGAAGAGTTGCGAATTGTTCCTTGTACATAGCATTGAATGCACTGAGAAAATCTCAATTCAAATTCATATCAGAAAAAATAAATGGCTGGGTGAGTGCAAAATCAAATATTATCGGTTGTGCCCTAGATTCTATGAATCACTTCGTAATCTGAGCCACATCGGTCGCAAGGAAGAAGTTCTGATTATTTCCCCAGAGCATTATATCACTCACTTTTCATTTAGTTTCTTTGATAATTGAGAGAAATGGATTGTGTTCTGGTAGTTCTGTATAGATTTTTCATCATAATAACTTAGAGAGAATATTTGTAATAGTACTCTTCCCCACTCAAGCAGGTCAAGTCACAGAAATAACTGGATATCTTTTCTGAGTTAAGAGAAAACTAGTCAAAGACATTTTATCATTTGGCTCAATAATATGTTGTCTATATGTATCTTCTGTATTTAATTGCATAGAATGATCGGTTATGTAATCATTTTACAATAAAAACACGAGAAATACAAATATATGAAGTAATAATTATTTTAATTTGTAGTAATCGTTGAAAAACGGACTAATAGCAGCCTGAAATGCGATGTGAAATTCTGCCTTCCTAAGTAGCATATTATCGCTCCATGCTCACATACTTCCCTCTTCTAATCTTGATTGTAATCTGCCAGATAATTCTCACATTACTGGTCCTAGTTCTTGTCATTCTACATATAATTTATGTACAACTAATTCTGGCACTTCCATGAATTGAGAAAGTCAGAAATGTCATTCTCAAGCCTTATTCTCAATGTAAACAATTCAACCTAGATATTTTTTATCTCAGAATGTAGTACATCCTCATTCTATTCAGATATAAAAATCTGCTTCTACTCAAGTTTTTTTTAGATTTCTTGATCTATTTCTTGCTCAAGTCATGATTTCATCAAGATTAAGTGGCATTTCTGAAATATCTGACGGAACAGATTGTAAGATATATTCTACTACATCTTTATTCTCAAAGTATGGACAACTTGCAATTCAATCTTTGATTCCTGCAACTTTTGGTGAACTAGTAGTTCAGATAGCAATCTTCATAATTTTTTTGGTAAAATAATTAAATAACCCGATAATTTTATATATTAATTTTAAAAATCAAATAATAACGTAAGATAATTTTATAGAAAAATTTTTTGACAAATCTATCATTTCTCATACAATGTGCGCACATAAAAAATGCGGGGGTAGCATAAAAGAGTGAGTGTACTAAGGCTTCAACCCTTGGGAGTGTCAGTTCGAACCTGATTCCCCGCTCCAATTATAAAACAAAACGCGGATGTAGCTCAATTGGCTAGAGTACCGCCTTGCCATGGCGGGGGTTACGAGTTCAAGCCTCGTTATCCGCTCCAATTAAAGACTACAATTTATATAAAATTCACAATTATTTTCTTCCTTTATGGCGAATAAACACTGATTAAAATGAAGTATAGTTAAAAAACAGGCTGCAGCTCGCAAATTATCAAAAAATAAGAAATGAGCAATGCAGGTTTTTACGTGAAATGAGAATGGACAAGTAAGAAAAAATACAAGCTACAAAAGAAGACATAGATATATGGAAAATAAACAGAACTTTCCAAAAAGAAAACTTCCAACCAAAGACATCAACTCATTAATAGAACTAGGTATAATCGATGAAAGATGATTCTTTATAAAATGAAAGAAGAAGAACTTCATCACAAAATCAATGACAGACGCGAAATGACTTGATTTTTACTGAATGCCTAGATAGGCATTTATTTTTATGCAGCCGTATTTCAACGGATAGAATGCGGCCCTGCGAAGGCTGCGATATAGGTTCGATTCCTATCGGCTGTACCATAAGAAATAAAGAATATTCCCAAACGAAAGTAAGGGGATATTTTATTTTAGTGCCGATATAAATTAAATTTTTTGATTAACTCATATCACAAAAAAAATAAAAAATATTTATATTATGGTCAATATAATAAGTTATGGCAAATGAATAACACAAGAAATAATTGACACAGAAAAAAATAAATGATAGAATTACAATGTATTTTATTATTTTAAAAATATGATCTCAAATATTATCATAAAAAACAAGAATTATATTATTCTATGAATAGCTATTATTATATTTGCAGTAGCAATTATAATAATGTTCCAAACTAAAAGCATCATATCTGATGATAAATCAGTTAATATTGTATGAATAATTAAATCTTGAGATACTTCAAAATGTGATATTCTTAATGATAAAGAAAAGGCGAGTAACTGCAAGAATAATATACTCCTTGAAAAGGCCAATCTAGAACAAAATCCTGACATATGTCTTTCTATAACAGATAAGGAATCTACTATTAGATGTAAGAATCAAGTTAACCTCAATATAGCACTTACTAAATCTGATGTAAGTTTATGTAATAAAATAGAGTGAAAGGATGTATATATGACAAATTGCAAGAATCAAGTAATCCTTAATAGAGCTTTTGCAAGTAATGATATCAATACGTGTAATGAAATAATATGAAAAAACGAAAAAATATCATGCTCAGATCAAATTCACTTACAATTAGCAATTAAAAATAAAGATATAAACGAGTGTAATAAAATAAACAATGCTAATACAAAAAAAGATTGTATAACTCAAATTCAAGTAAGTAAATAAATTAATATTTATTTAATATAAAATTTAATATGTTTAATACAAAAATAAATACAAAAATATTATTGATAGCTATTTCATTATCAATAATATTTTGATTTACAAATATTTCATTTGCTACAGTTTCTTCAGAAAGTAAAACATATATAAGTTGAATCTCTGGTCCTACAGATATAATCAAATCAAGTACCTGAGATCAATATATAGTCTGAAATCAATGTATTCAAAAGACTACTTCAACTTGAGTTCTATCACTTATTGCATGAGTTTGTTGAACATATTGATACCAAGAGGCAATTGGAGTTGGAGCAAGATTCTATAATCCTACTAATATAGTATTAGATGAAACTAATAATATATTATATGTATCTGACTATAATAATAATCGTGTTCGTAAGATTGATCTTACAACTAATACAACTTCATTAGTTATAGGTAATTGATCTTCTACTTATGCAGAATGAACTGGTTCTACAGCAGGGATTTATAATCCTAGATGATTGGCTTTGTCTCAAGATAAACAATTTCTATATGTAGTAGAACAAGGTAATAATCGTGTTCGTAAGATTGATCTTACAACTAATACAACTTCATTAGTTGCAGGTAATTGATCTTCTAGTACAATTGATTGAGCATGATATTCAGCTACATTTTACTCTCCTTATGATATAGTAATTGATTATAATAAGAATGTCCTATATGTTTCACAAGGTTGATGAAATGATGTAGTATACCAGATAAGGAAAATAGATTTAAGTAATAATAATGTAACCTCAATTTATTGAAATTATCAATGATCATCAGCTAGCTATAATCGGTATTGATCTGCAATGTCTATTTCCCTTGATAGTACAAGGAATTTATTATATATTCTCTATGGATGAACTCGGCGGTCATCTACTTATGTTGTTCGTTTAGATCTTAATACTAATATTTGAACCAATATTTCATGAAGTTCAATTGCGTGATGATATATTGATTGAATATGAGATGTTGTAAGATATTGAGTCAATAATAACAGAGATTCATGAATATTATATGATAGTTGAAGTAATATGTTATATATTGCTGATAAGGCAAATAATGCAGTTCGTACTTTGGATGTAGCTAATTATAGTTTGCCTGATGTAGGCGCAAATCAAAAAACATATCTATGAGCAGCTCTATCTACAGGAACAATTATTAATGATTCTAGGAGTGTCTTATTGAGTTTTGATATTACACCAACGGAATATAGACAATATTCTATTATAGAGGCAGAAATAAAACCTATCTGAACTTCATTTGATTGATCTTGAACTCTGTATTCAAAAACAATGTCATTATCTTCGTGATCAATAATAAATAATTCAATTATAGTATGAAAACCAGATTTGAATCTAAATACCAATTATCATTGGCGCTATCGTATTAAGAATATATATTCATGACAAACTGGTAGTTGGAATAGCTTTTGATGAAATACGGAATCAGATATAGATTTTGGTATTTGATTAAGATGAAGTTATTCTCAGACCAAAGTTGGAACTATTAATAATGAATATTCATATCAAGTATCTGATATCATCAAATCAAGCACCTGAGATCAATATATAGTCTGAAATCAATGTATCCAGAAGACTACTTCAACTTGAGTTCTATCACTTATTGCATGAGTTTGTTGAACATCATATTGATACCAAGAATGAACTGGTATTTGAGCAAGGTTCTATAATCCTACTAATATAGTATTAGATGAAACTAATAATATATTATATGTATCTGACTATGATAATAATCGTATTCGTAAAATTGATCTTGCTACCAATACAACTTCATTAGTTGCAGGTAATTGATCTTCTACTTATGCAGAATGAACTGGTTCTACAGCGGGAATTTACAACCCTAGATGATTAGCCCTATCTCAAGACAAGCAATCTCTATATGTAGTAGAAAGAAATAGTTATCGTGTTCGTAAAATTGATCTTACAACCAATGCAACTTCATTAGTTGCAGGTAATTGAACAGCAGGTACAACTGATTGAATTTGAGCTGCAGCTAAATTTTATATTCCATTTGATTTGGCAATTGATTACAACAAGAATATTCTATATGTTTCACAAGGTTGATGAAATGATGTAGTATACCAGATAAGGAAAATAGATTTAAGTAATAATAATGTAACCTCAATTTATTGAAATTATCAATGATCATCAGCTAGCTATAATCGGTATTGATCTGCAATGTCTATTTCCCTTGATAGTACAAGGAATTTATTATATATTCTCTATGGATGAACTCGGCGGTCATCTACTTATGTTGTTCGTTTAGATCTTAATACTAATATTTGAACCAATATTTCATGAAGTTCAATTGCGTGATGATATATTGATTGAATATGAGATGTTGTAAGATATTGAATTAGTAATAATCAGGATTCATGAATATTATATGATAGTTGAAGTAATATGTTATATATTGCTGATAAGGCAAATAATGCAGTTCGTACTTTGGATGTAGCTAATTATAGTTTGCCTGATGTAAGTGAACTTATTATTTATGATGTTAATAATGTCATAAATACAACTTGATCAGGAATTAATTGAAATATAGCAAATATTTATTTCAAATTAAACAATAATGAGAATGTTAATTTTACAAATATTGAATTTGAAATTAAAAAAATTGGAACTAATTTTGATTGACTCTGAACGACTGTTCTGAATAATGTTGTAACCAGTTCTGGAATAACGGGTAAATTATACCAAATATGAAGTCCCCTTATTGATTATAATAATAGTTATCATATAAGATATAGATCGATAACAAATGATTGATTAACTAATTGATGGATTAACTATTTATGAAATACAGAAGATACACCAGATTTAATCATCAATCAATCTGTCAATACTCAAACCTCTTCTCTCCCAGATAATGATTCTTCATATTATCGAGTTCAAGACATAGTCAAATCAAGCTCTTGAGATATATATAGTGCAAGAAACCAATGTATTCAAAAAACTAATTCTGTTTGACAGACGTCATTAATAGCTTGAAAATGTTGAACATACTGATATTCTGAAGGTGCTTGATCATCTGCACTTTTTTATGATGATTTGAATATAGCATTAGATGAAACTAATAATATATTATATGTATCTGACTATGGTAATAATCGTGTTCGTAAGATTAATCTAACAACTAATACGACATCTTTAGTTATAGGTAATTGATCTTCTACATATGCAGAATGAATTGGTTCTGCAGCTACTATTTACAATCCAAGATGATTAGTCCTATCTCAAGACAAGCAATCTCTATATGTAGCAGAACTAAGCAATAATCGTGTACGTAAAATTGATCTTACGACCAATACAACTTCAACTATTGCAGGTAATTGAACGTATGAGACTATTGATTGAATTTGAGCCTCATCTTATTTACGTTCACCTGACGATTTAATAATTGATTATAAGAATAATGCATTATATTTTAATGAAAGAGGTTGATATTACGCAATACGCAAGATTGATCTAAATAATAATAGAGTCTCTAGTATATATCAAATCAATGGTAATTATCGGAATTATTGATTAAGTCTAGATTCTATTAATAATTTGTTATATACAACATATAGATCTAGCAATGGAGGTAGTTTCATTTGAAGACTTGATTTAACTACCAATTGGATGACATGGATTTCTTGAAATTGAAGTTTGAATTGATATCTAGAATGAACTACTACATCATCAAAATACAGCTCAGATATAAGAAGACTGTTTATTGATAGTTCAATAAACACACTATATATTGCCGATTATGGGAATAATAAAATTCGTACTGTAGATCTTAATAATTATCTTAATCCATCAGTTTCTGCAATGCAATTGTATAATATTGAAGATGATGCTTTATCTCTATGATGAACACTAAGAACTAAATGATTAAAATTATCTACTACAGTAAGAGATCTTGATGGTACAGATAGAGTTCAATCAGAAATTGAAGTCAAAAAAATTACCGAAGCATTTAATGGTACGGGAACATATATTGTTCCGTCAATCTGAACAACAAAAGGAAATGATTCAACTAGTAAATTCATAATTAATTGAGACAATCTTGAACTCGGTTCTTCTTATCATATTCGTATTCGTGCTATAGATCAATGATGAATCTCATCAAGTCGGTCATATTATTGATGAAACCTTGATTTATGAAAAGATTGAGCAACGTATTCAGATGCTGATTTTATTGTTCCAATTACTGATTCAAGTTACTTTCAAACAGAATATATCTCTTGAAATTGACAGTATAATTATGATGCGCTTTCTACTCAAGATAAATATTCAATTAAAACAGGAAATTTATGATTATGATCTCCTCGTTATTTAGAAAAAGACGCAGTTGGTAATATATATTTTGTTGACAATAATCCGTGAGTTCCAGCTATCAAAAAAATATCTTCAGCATTTCCATATAATATTTCGTTGATTTGAAATTTTATGAGTTTTCAAGCAATGGCGATAGATAGACTCAATAGCATTATGTATGTAACCAATGGTAATACTATATATAAAATCGATCTTTCTAATCCTACTACTTGATTTATATATATTACCTGATGAAATTGAGTGTGATATGTGAATGGTTATCCAGAAGAAGTCAAATTCAATTGAATCAAAGACTTAGCTGTGTCAAATGATGGTAAAATATTATATGTTGCAGATTATAGCAATAATCGCATACGTAAAGTCAATCTTGATTGAACTACTTCTGATTATTTATCTACATCGTTATTGATTGGATGATGAATAGCAAGCGATTTAGAATGAGTCTATGAATGAGCTTCAATTAAAAATCCTAATGCCTTAGAAATATCTCAAGATGATAAATATTTATTTGTTGGTAATAATTGATACCTATACAAGATAAATACACTTGAAAATAAATCACTAATTATGAGAAGCTGATATGGTCAAATTAACTATATTACAAGAGATAGAACTTGAGATTACGTCTATATATATGATAGTAATAATAAAATAAGGAAAATTAACACAGATTATCTATATAAAACATGAGATGCTGATATAATTCTCGCTTGAACTTATTCAGAATGAATTACTACTTGATGAATTGGAAAATTTTATAATAATATAAATTGAATCGTTGAACAATGATGAAAATTATTCTTTATTGATTCTTCATCTCGTATTCGTTCTATTATTATTCCAAATGCTAGTGATAATTCTGTAGTGCCAACTACTCCACTATCTGCCTTACAAAAAGAATCTGATAATTCTACTACAGTATCAATATGATGAATTACAAAGAGTCAGACAATGTATTTATGAATAAATATGCGTCATCCATATAATTTTACTCATATTCGTCCAGAAATTGATATAAAACCGATTGGCGAAGATTTTGATTCTAGTAGTACACCAAGCTGAACAATAATGTGACCTTACCGTTATTATATAGGTACAGATGTTAATGCTAATGTGTTAATAACAAAAGATATACTTAAGCCATCTACTGCATATCATTGGAGAGCTCGAGTGGTTGATTTGTATGGCAACAAGTGACCTTGGGCATATGCTAATTCTAATCCAGAATCAACTCCGGATTTTGAAACTTGACCAACTTGAGTTTGACAAACAAATCTTATAATGTGAACGCTTTCAGCCTGAGAAGCAACTTGATTTTTCCCATTAATTCAATTACCATCCTTTAATTATTCTCTTATTGATAAAGATGCTTTTGATAATATTAATAAAATATATTTTGTTGCATCATCTTGTCTTCAATATTTTGATTATGCTAATTATCGCCAGAACAACAAACCGTATTGAGATTTCATAAAAACCGTTTCTTGTAATTGAATATTTGCAAATGTTAATGGTAAATTAAAATTTACTAAAGATAAGAATTCCATAATATTCCATACCGCTGTTCAAGTATATAAATATGAACTATCAACCTGAGCGTTCACTCATCTTGCATGACAATGAACTTCTTGATATCTTGATTGATTACCAACATCTTCATATTTTAATAATATTACAGATGTTGTTATATTACAAAATATTGATCCTTATTATGATGAAAAATGTATGCTAGTAGCAGAATCTGGTAATGCAGACATTCGTATGGTACCATTGAATTGAGCTTGATATAATTGTAAATGAATAGTCTGAACAGATAATGGTTATGTAGAAAAATGGAAAGACATTGCAAGTATAAGTTGTTTGTATCAGACAAAAGATACAACTCGTATGTATACTAATGGTTGAGTAATATCAATAGCTGATCGTATTTTTTCAAGTATATCAACACTTCCTTGTATTAATGATTCAATTTCATCAGACGAGTCAACAATGTATTATTTTAGTAGTTATAATATATACAGTACCAATATTGCTACTCATCCTACCTCAATAAGTAAAATAAGTTGAAAATCTACAAGTTGATATATAGAATGAGATCAAAATAATGCACTATTTTCTAGTGTAAATACTATAATATATGATCCTAGTTATAATTCATTATTCGTAAATGATAGTTGAAAATTCCGTGAAATATTTCTTAATACTAATACTCCGCCAATTATTAATTCATTATCAACAAATAGTTGAAAATCTTGAGATTCAATAACAATTACGGGGTCGAATTTTTGAAGTGATCCTTGATATCCTAATAGATCAAGCCAGAATTACAGTGTACTATTTAATTGAACTCAAGCTTCTGTTGATGATTTTGTGTCATGGACAGATAGTTGAATAGTGGTAAAAGTTCCAGAGTGAGCTACTACATGACAAATTAGAGTAAAGAATATTTATTGAATGAGTAATGGTAAAGATTTTACAGTTACTAATGCTCCTATGATAAATTACATAATGCCAACTTCAGCAAAAATATGACAAGTTGTACAAATATATTGAAAATATTTTGGGACAAAATGAACTGGTTCATATGTACATTTTCCTAATTGAAGTTGATCATATATTGCTGCAAATATTATTTGATGGGCAGATTGATTGATTAACGTCACAGTGCCCACTTGAGCAAATACATGAAAAATGAAAGTAATAACCTTATATTGAGATTCTAATCTTGTTGACTTTACTCTTGTAACCTGAACTCCACCCAACAAACCAATACCAACTTCTCCAATTAATTGAGCATTGCAACAACCACTTAATCCAACTTTTACAACTCAAGATTTTATTGATGCTGACAATGATTCACATACTGCATCATGGTGGGAAGTTCGTGAAAATACACAAACCTATTCTAATCCAGTCTATACTTCTTGAATAGATACATTAAATAAAACAATGTTAACTGTTCCTTCTAATGGAATGAAATATAATACAACTTATTATTGGAGAGTAAAATTTCAGGACTCTCGTTGAGATTGGAGCGATCGGAGTGATCAATATCAATTCAAGACTTCTGATTGATGATGAGATAGTAATAATTTACCGCCTATTAAACCAATCAATACATCCCCATTAAATGATGCTCAAGATATTGATAATACTAATTCAGTTACGTTAAGTGCTTCCAATTTTATAGATTGAGAAACCGCTCAATGATTAACTTGAGCCACATTACAAGAATCATCTGCTTGGCAGGTTAGAGATTTTGCATGAATGTATTCAACATCAATATTTGAAAAATTAATCACATCCTCTCCTCTTAATTCAGTTTCAATACCAGCTAATACTTTATTATCAAATAGAACTTATTGTTGGCATGTTACTTATAAAGATTCTGGCTGATCTAATTCTGCCTACAGCAATGAGACGTGTTTCAAAACAAAAGGATGAACAACTCAAAATAATAATACTAGCGGATGAAGTACCTGAAGTTGATGAACATATTATATACAATCTTATGACGCACCATTAGTACCATCTAATTTTACAATAAATAATAATGCGGCGAATTATACTGTTTGATTATTATCAAATGATTACATTGATTCTAATGCCGATTCATTTGTATGAGATTCTGATAAATTAGAAGCTGTGGAATGGCAAATATTATTGTTTAGCTGATCAACTTGAATTAATCTAACAACAGATGGGAATTGATTTATTACTGACACATGAATTAATTGAATTTCATTTTGAAATGCTAAAAAATATAGAGAATTAAGAGAAAATTGTGTAATTTCATGATGAGACAATACATGTATTTTATCAAAAAATATAAATTATAATGACATATGATGAATCTGAACATACTTGGTTAGAGTTCGTCATATGGATCAATATTCTACACGGTGAGATTTTTCAGGAATAAAAAAATTAGAAATAATTTCTAATGCTAATACTTGATTATACGTGTGAAAACTAAGAAGTGTTGCAAGTTTGAGTGTAAATATTATTTCTTGATGATCACCAAATTTTTCATATACTTGGACATGAACTACATCTTCTTGATTATGAAAAATTACTGCAATCAGTTGATGAAAATGTGGAACAAAAAATGTTGACTCAATGTATGGTATATATTCTTATTGTCTATATAATGAGTGAACTTCTGATATTTATTGATATATTTCCTGAGCATATAGTGATGTTCTAAAATTTGAACCATTAAAATTATGAACTTATAATTTTACTATTCAAGTTAAGGATAAAGTCTCTTGAAAAACACAGACCAAAATAATCCCAGTAACAGTAAAATAATAATCAAAGTAAAAATGAGATTGCACAAAAATAATAATTGATATGTTATTGTTTTGGCTATGATATTAATTTCTATTGCAATGTTGATGATATCAAGCCTATCTTATACTATCGATATTTTTTCAAAAAATAATTCTTATTCAAATATTGAAGAAAAAGCCATAGATGAAATAAATAATCAATATTTATTATTTAAAAATATTCTCATCTATACCAATACTAATGGTAACTGATATAAAACTTCTGATCTCAATAAGGTAGATGAAAATAATGATGATGATGATTTTAATTGAACAAAATTTGATACTGACTGAACAAAAGATGACGATGGTGAAGTGTTTAAATATAAATTTGGGGTTCTTTTACCTTGAGAAACAAAAAATATATTATTTATTAATGATAAATATAAAAAATATTCATGAATTGTGAATAATACACTGTCATGATTCCAAATATTTTCTGACAACAGTTTCAAACTTGACTTAATAATATTTGATTGAATATTTTATAGACAAAATAATGTTCTTAAAATAAAAAATACTAATAAATATGAATTAAAATCTTGAGAAAATAAAATAATGTTAAGCTCATCCATAGATAATGATGATTTAATTTGATTATTTATAGAAAATCAATGAAACATTCTATCTTCATATAAAATATGATGATTAAGAATTGACTGAACTATAGTAGATTATTTTACTCCAATAATAAATAAAAATAAAAATATTGATTATTATTCTAATTTACTAGAAATTGATGGAAATTCTAATTATATTCCTTATGAAAAATATTATTTTGATATATTGACCAATTGAAAAATGCCAATTGCACCGAATTATTTGCATGTAAAAAATTCAAGTTGAAGTACATTAACTCTTGAATGGGATATTAATGATATTTATAATACTTGATCATACTATTTATATAGATGAATTGATAAGTATGTTGATTGTAGCGAAGAATATTTTTATCAAAAAATACCAGATTGATACAAAAACGATTCTGTTAATATAATTAACGAAAATGGATCTTTTTACTACACAATTTGCGCTTCTAATTCAAGTTGAACAGGAATATGAATTACTGGGATATGAACATTAAGTAAGAAAACTAATTATTTACAGATAATAAATTAATGAGATGAAATTAAACAAAATAAATAGTAAATGAGTTACAATAGTTGAGGTAGTAATGACGGCTTTAATTATAATTATTTTTTTTATTTGAGCTTTTGCTTTTTTTAATTTACAAAATAAAAATATTTCTTTATTTACAAACGATCAATTAGCTAAAGATTTAATTAACGAAACACAGGAATATTTAACATATTATTGATATGATAAATTGGTTCCTTGAGTTTATTGAATGTATTATAAATTCAATTGATCAACTAACCTCTGAACAATTATAATAAATCAAATATCTTATAATAAAGATATTGATGAAGAATGAAAATATATAAATCCTGATTGAACCTTATTTATTTGAAACAATAAAGATGCATTTAAAAGAGTAATAATTGTTGAAGACATAAGTCTCCCTTATTTGTGACAAAAGGCACGTAAAGTTACAATTAATGTTCGGCATAAAGAATGTGATTATAATAAAATAGCATGTAATACTAAAGAGTTTATAATATTTGACAATAACAAATATGAATAAGAAATGATACTCATTAATTGAGTTAATAGTTGCAGTTTTTATATTAATTAATGTAATTTGAATATTTTTTTATATCATAAAAAATACTATTTTATTTGTTGATTTGAACAAACAGGAGATAGTCATATTTAATAATATTTGAGAAATAAAATCTAGTATTAATAGGCTATTTGAACATGATAAAATTCATATTGTACCAATAAAAGAAATGGATTCTGAATGAATATATTCTATGAAAGATAATTTTTATGATAAAAATAATTTATTTAATAATGATACACTTTCATTATATTATGAAGATAAAATAGCTTCTTGAAGTATAAATCTAACAAATAGTTGATTCATAACTATATGAACTATTGATAGAATTAATCATAAATTAGTACCCCCATGAACATGAGATTATTGATGATTTTTTGCTTATAATTATTTGAAATCCAATGAAAACCTAAAAGATTATCTTATAAATAGTACTGATAATTGAAAAACAATAAATGAGTATATTAATACTAATATCAATATTAAAGGATTTAAATATTCTTTAGTTAATGATTGAGATTATTTAAGAATTGACATAAATTATGACAATGATATCCAATGAAAATATAAAAAAAATGGTAATAAAGACGAATATTATTTTTCTTGAGCATTATTTCTTATAAAAAAAATTGACTTATAATACTTATATAATACTATATTCATGGCAAAATTATAATTAAATTAATTCTTATGAATATAAGAAAGTATAATTGATTTACTGTATTAGAGCTCGTAATTACAATATCAATAATTGTTGTATTGTCTACAATATCATTTGTTAGTTTCACCTGATATGTATCTGATTCTAGAGACTCAAAAAGGATAGTTGATATAAATAGTATTTCAGCCTCTTTGGAAGTATTCTTTAAAAAAAATAGTTGAGTATATCCAAAACCAAGCAATTCAATAATCATATCTTACACCTGATCTAATGCAAATATTCCCTTTTCATATTTATGAATCCTAAAAGATGATCTAAACTTAGATTTTAATTCAATTCCCAAAGATCCACTCACAAATGATTACTATGTTTTTGCTACAACAATAAATAAAAAATATTATGAGGTTGCTTCTACTATTGAAAATAAAAATAAGATAGATACATCTTCTTTTATTTTCACAAATAAGCTTTTTGCTGAAAGTGATGACGAGGTTGCACATATCGTATGAAATTATAAACAGTCTGTCGAAAAGTGAAACTACTTCAAACATATAATTTTAACAAAAAAATTCAACTGAGAATATAAAATTCCGAGAGAAGATTCGAATATCTGAGTTCTTAATTCTTCATGACAAATAGTACTTAATCCAGATATTTATATGATAGAAAATTGATGAATTTATTTACCATATAAATTAAAGGCTGATTCCAATATTGACTGACAGCAAATTGAATCAAATTTTATAATAGAATCAGCCACATGAGTGACAATTGATTGTCCAAATTGCTCTGATTAAGATTTATCTATTATAATCATAGAATCTCACTTGATTAAAATATTAGTTGAATTATTGTCATTTATAAATAATATAGTTTTTTAAGTAACCAAAAAACTCACAATGGAAATCAAAGATGTAAAATTTATAAAAAGTTTCGTAGAATATGAGAAAGAAATGTCTCCACTTTTTGATGAGAATGCCAAATGAAAAATTCTATTCCTTGGAAGATCAAATGTCTGAAAATCTTCAATAATTAACTCTTTAATGTGAAAAAAAGATTTAGCATATTCTTGAGCAAAAGCTGGTAAAACTAGAACAATTAATATATTCGAAGTTAACAAAAAATATGAGTGCCTTGATTTTCCTGGTTATTGATTCTCTGTGGGAAATAAAAAAGCAAAGATTAATCTCAGAGACATGGTACTAGCATATCTTGAACAGAATTATAAGAAAAATATTAAAGCTGTTTTAATAGTTGATGGTAGCATTTGACCAACTAACCTTGATGAGGAAATATATAGTTATTTACATGAAAAATGAGTAGATATACAAGTTATTCTTAACAAGGTTGATAAAGTAAATCAAAAAGAACTTGAACAAATCAAAATTAAGACCATAAGCGCACTAATGAATGCACACATAATCCTATATAGTTGCAAAAATGACAGCAAATATAGAGATAATGCTCTTAATAAGATTTTTAACTAGGAATGGCTTCTAGAAGTGCTTTTATATCAAAAGAATCCTTACTAGAAGTTGGGAATTGTATTTTTAATAATTGTGAAAGACTTGTGATTTTTCAATAATCCTGAGTCTTTTTTTCTGCTTTTAAGTTATTATTTATGATTTCTAGATTAGTGAATTGTTCTTTGTTTTGCTCTAATTCTGGTTTTTTCTCAAAATTTGGAATTATTGCTTGTCAAAGTTTAGAAAGACATAGATTTTTTTCTTTTTCATTCATTCAATCTCTATCATTTATTGGTTCTCAATTAGATTTTTTATTAATTTCATTAATTATTCTTGTTGAGTAAGGAATTAGTTCTGATAAACCTAATGGCTCAAGAAATAATGCAAATGAAACCGATTCCCTTGTTTGTTCTCTTGTCAAGGATTTTATTTCTCTATCTCAATATTTAATCTTATATGTACTTTCACCATCTTTGCTTATTGCAAATTTTGTTCATGTTGGTGTTTTGAGATATTTCACAGAATCTCAATTATTATCAATATAATAAAAAAATATATCAAAAAATGATTTTCTTGAATCTCTATTTCAAGATAATATATAACTTAGATCAAAGTTATTGTTATTTGCAATATACTGCTGAGATATAAGAGAAGGTATATTTCTATTTTCAATAGAAAGCATTTGTGAATCATTTTTTGAGACCGTTTTTTCCCACTTATTTATCTCTCATAAATTCTCCCTGAATTGTTTTAATTTGTCTAATACATCATTTTGTTTTTTTGTTTTATTTCTTATTTTACTTAAATAAGAAATAGCCCAATCTAAAGCATACTTGTCATACATAATATCTCAAATATGAGTAACATTTTTATATCATGGTATACTCTGTATTACAAATAAAAATTCATCTTGAATTTGATTTTCAATTTTTTTATTAGTATCCTTTTTTAAAGCTCTATCCACATGAACTTTACTGCGTTCCTGATTTTTTGTATATTCTATAGACCAACTCAAAATTTCTTCCTCTTCTTGTGTTTTATTTTTTTTGTTTGTTAAGTAATCAATAAGGGGCTTAAATTTGATTTCATCATCTAATAATTGGTTGATATTTTCTTCATTTTGGACCCAACCAAATCAGGGTATTATTTTTATAATTTGTATTTTATCAATAATTTTTTGCTTATAAGCAAAGTTTTTTTCATCAAGTCTAAATAAATCCTGAAAAGCTTTTTTTCTATCTTCATCATTGCTTATTTTACAGGCATTTTGAACATTACAAGCAGAATTATTGGATTTAGATAATTCTGATAATCTTTTCTCTTCTACTATATTTTGAGCTTCAAGTTTTACAATATTAATTGATTTTTGAACACCTGTAGGCAACTGAGATGTTACTCAAATTTTATCTAATTCATGCCAATCTTTTTTTTCTAATTGTTTTATTTTCTTTTTTCTAAGGTAATCAGGGATCAGACCTGCAAAATGTTGTCAAAATATTTGAATTAAAGTATGTTTTTCTGTAATTTTTATTCATCAATTATTTTCATGTATTCGCTTAGATCTATCAAGTTCTTTTTTGTGTTCAATAACATCTTTGTATGCATAACCAAAAATTCATTTAATTTCGACAATATTACGTTCATCTATTTTTAATGACCTTAAATTTTCCATAAGCCCCTCAATACTATCACAATTTTGCATTTTTATAGCAAACATAGTTAATTCATGTTCATTTATTCATTTTAAATATCATTTTTCTTTATTGAATATTTGTTCAAAAAAGGTTTTATATCTTGTATCCTTTTTTAATTCCGTCAACATAAGTGTATTTAATTCTGAAATCAATTCCGTATTGCCATCTTCAATTAATTGTTTCTTCAGTAAAGATTTTGTATTAGTAGAAATAGTAGAAGTAAAGAGAAGTGTACAAGTAAATTTTTGGTCTGATTTTATTTTTTTGGCAAAAGAATTAATGCTTCATCTGGTTTCTTTTAAATATTCAAGATAACTTGCTAATCAACGAATATTAATTTGCTCAATATTTTTTTCATTTAATTCTTTTTCAAATTCTTTAACAGATTTTTTATAGTTTCATCTTTTAGAATCATAATCTAAAATGCTTTTTTCTTGGAAAATTTTTTCATCTGTCAATATCTCCGCTTTTGTCCATGCCTTAGAAAAAATATTTCTCGCCTTTCATAATAGATCAATATTTTTTCATTTTTTAAGTGATTTTTCCGAAATTTCTTTTGCCAGATTTGCTCTTAGCATTTCTCCTTCTTCTTTTAATTTTTTTTCATCAACTTCTTTTCTTCTCAATAAATCATCTAATTTTGACCTAAGCCTTGCCCTATACTCAAGTGGCATTTTTTTTACTATTTCATCTTTCATTAAGGATTCTGCTGTTATTTTTAATGATTGTTTAGGTGTTCATACAATATTTTTAATATCAAAAACACTATTACTAGCCAAACTTCTTTGGTTCTCATATATTTGTTCGCCCATAAATATCTATTTTAATAAAATTATTACCTAAATTTTATCATAAATTCACTTACAATGCAAAAAATGACCAATTATTTGCATTAAGAATATTTATAAATATATTATAGGAAATTAATTAAAGAAAAATGGAAGAATTAAAAGATAAAAAAATAGCTATAATAGCCGATTGGATTAAGGATTGGTGATGAGCAGATAAAGTACTTTGAGATATTATGGAAATATTCCCAAACGCTCATATTTTTTCTTCAATTTTTTATCAATTTGGCAATCCTATATATAGAGATAAAACTATTTTTGTATCTTTTCTGCAAAAAATTCCATTCCTCAGTAAATTTCATAAGATAATGCCAACTCTTAGACCACTCGCATTTGAGAGTCTTGATTTATCAGATTATGATATTGTAATTAGCTCTAGTTCTGCAGAAAGCAAATGAATAATTACCAAACCAGAAACAATTCATATTTGCTATTGTCACACTCCTACAAGATATTATTGGAGTCATTATTTTGAATATTTTAATCGCTTAGAATATGGGATTTTTAATCCAATTGTAAGATATCTGATGCCAAAAATAATTCACAAATTAAGAATTTGGGACTTTTGTGCTGCTCAGAGAGTTGATTATTTTATAGCAAATTCTCAAAACACTAAAAATCGTATTGCAAAATATTATAGAAGAAACTCGGAAGTAATTTATCCTGCAATTAATGTTGAGGAATTTCCGTTTAGTGAGAAAAAAGATGATTATTATTTTTATGTATGAAGAGTTGTTCCATATAAAAAATTTGATTTATTAGTTGATGCCTTCAATGAAAATGGGAAAAAATTAATAATCGCAACTTCGACCAAAAACAAACTATTCAAGAAGTTAAAAGCAAAATCAAAATCAAATATAGAATGGAAAATAGGTCTACCAAATGAAGAAGTTAGAAAATATATGAGCAAAGCAAAGGCAACTATGTTCCCTCCTGAGGAGGACTTCGGGATTGTACCAATAGAGTCAATGGCCTGTTGAACTCCAGTTATAGCTTATGCTAAATGATGAACTCTAGAAACAGTTAGAGATAAAAATCCTTATCTTCCATCTACTTGAATTTTTTTCAAACATCAAACTGTGGAATCTCTAAATAAAACTATTGATGAATTTGAACTTAGAGAATTTGATTTTGAAAAAATCAGAGAATACTCTTATAACTTTGATATTTCTATCTTTAGAAAAGACTTTATTAGCCTAATAAGTGACAAAATTAAAGAAAGACCAGAAGAAAAATAATTTTTTATCAAAAATTATATTGGCTTTATTAAGCCAATATAAAGTTTTATAAAAAAGTAAAATTTTAAAAAAGTACATTTTTCAGAAAAAAAGATTTGCTTTCAATTTTTTTTGCTTATAATAAGGCTTGTAAGTTTATTTTATAAATAATTTTAAAACTTATGAAAAAACAAGATTTAATCAAAGCTTTAGCTACAAAAGCTTGAATGAGCCAAGATGCTGCTGGTAAATTCCTAAATGGAATGATCGACATCATTACTGCTGAACTTAAAAAAGGTGAAGAAGTTAACGTTACTGGTTTTGGTGCTTTTAAAATCTCTAAAAGAGCTGCTAGAAAAGGTGTTAATCCAAGAACTAAAGCTAAAATTACTATCCCTGCTATGAAATCTCCAGTATTTAGAGCTGGTAAAACTCTTAAAGAAGCTGTTAGATAATAACTTTTCTTTCATAAAAAAACACTCTTATTTAAAAACAGGAGTGTTTTTTTTGACTTTTATATGGTATTTTGATATAATAATTGAGGAGTAACTTACAAATTGAATGATTAATATAGATATTTCAAATATAGAGGGCCAAGAACTCATTGATTATGTGAGTTGAAGTATTAGAGATTTCACTAATTTTGAGATTAATCTAATATTTAAAGCAGATTATAATCAATCAAGACTAATAAGAAATTTAGTCTTATTTTTGTTTGAAAAAAACAATATCAATGTCCCATGGAAAAATAGATTCTCACTTATTGCAGATGAGCTTATTAACAATTCTATTGAGTATTGAAGTCTTCCTCTTGATAAAAATACTTTCATTATCAAATTCTCAGCTAGTAATAAATTATTGACAATTGACCTTGAAGTTCATGACACTGGCAAATGAATGTTTTCTAAAAATAGCCAAGAAATGGAAGAAATAAAAAAACTGAAAAATGAAGAATGATTTGATAATTATTTATGAAAAAGATGAAGAGGATTATTTCAATTGGTTAATAATATTGTAGATAATATGTATTTCAAAGATAAAGAATGAGGCTGACTAATTGTTTGAATTCAAAAAAATCTTGAATTAACATAGAAAGACCGGTCCCACAATAGTGGGACCGGTCTTTCTTTTCTTATCTTTTATCATCTCTAGAATCAAAGAGAATTTTATCTAGTGGAAACGAACGTCACGCAATATAAACATTTGGCTTAATATCTATAGTTCAATCATTTCATTCAAAGTATCAAAGACTCAATTGTTCTTTATATCTAGTATTAAGTAGAGTTTGAACTCTTTTGAGAATTCACATTTTCTGCATTATATCATAAACTCTCATCACGGCTTCGAAGTTAGCCATATTTGTCATGCGAGCAATTTGTTCTATTCTCTCTCATTTCACTTCGAAGTTCATATCTCATAAATCCTTAACTTTATATGAATTAACATCTTTTTCGTCTTTTAGATCATATACTTTCATTGAATTACTCATTTCTTCTTCATCTATTACCGGCTTTTCTTGAGCAAATTTTTCAATTAAATAATCTCTAAGTTCAGGAACTCACTTCATAGTTGGAGCAGATATGACAAAAATTGGATTTTTTGATTTTAGTTTAGTTTTTACTTCTTTTGTAATGTATTTAATCATTTCGTCATCAAATAAATCAGCTTTTGTCAAAACTATTATTTCTTCCTTTTTTGATAATTCTTTATTATATTTTTCTAATTCATTACGGATTATTTTGTAATTTGCGACTATATCATCAAGTCCATTAAGATCAACTAAGTGAACTAATACCCTCGTTCTCTCAATATGTTTAAGAAAACTATGTCACAATCACTTCCCTTCACTAGCTCATTCTATTAATCAAGGAACATCTTCTAATGTTAGACTTTTTCATTTATAATCAAGTACTCCGAGATTTGGGATAATTGTAGTGAACGGATATGAGGCAATCTTTGGCTTAACATTAGTAACAGAATTGATAAAAGTTGATTTACCTGCATTTGGTAATCAAATAATTCATATATCTGCAACGAGCTTAAGCTCTAGATTAACAGTTCTCTCTTCTCCAACATCTCCAAGCTCAGCAAAACCAGGTGCTTGACGTGTACTAGATGCGAAATGTGCATTACCATAACCTCATCTTCATCATTTACACAATACATAAGCTTCCCAAGGGGTGCTTAGGTCATAAATCAAATTTCACTCTTCATCTTTGATCAATGTCCCAACTGGAACATTCACAATAACATCAGGTGACATTGCTCAGGCAAGATCCCGTATTCCTCAATTCTCTCAAGGATTTGCTTTTACTTGTTTTTTGTGACGGAATTCCGAAAGAGTGCTTTCGTTAGGATTGGCTCTGAGAATTATATCTCATCACTTACCACCGTTTCATCCGTATGGTCATCCCTTTGGGATACATTTTTCTCTTCTCCATGATACTATTCAGTCTCATCATTTTCAGGCTTTGAACTTAACCTTAACTTCATCTATAAACATAAATCTAATAATTTAATAAAAAATAATTTGAACAACATTATTCAAAAATACCTGCATATATTACTAAAAAAACTTTTTTTACAAAAAGATTTGTAAAATAAAAAAAATTTATATAATTAACGAACTTAAATTTAATAGTATTAATTGATATGGCAAAAGGTAAAAGAACATATATGTCTTGTCTTTCTACAGAAAGTGGAATAATGGGTTATATAACAAACGTGCAAAAAAAGAATTTTGCAGCTTGAGAAAAGTTAGAATTAAGAAAATATGATAAAAAACTTAGAAAACACGTTGTTTTCAAATTAAAAGAAACAAAACATTAGTATTTTCATATATTAAAAAATCCTCATTTCAAATCAAATGAGGATTTTTGTTTTTTAATTATGCAGCTTGTCACCATTCCTGTGTTCATCATTCTTGTTCAGAATCTTGATATCATAAATCTTTATGTCGTGAACCTTGAGACATTATTTTTGCAATAACTTTTGGGGTTCTTGCTAATAATTCACTCAACTCATTTTGATAAGTAGTCATTCTGTTGTCAATCATCATTTCAAGCCTTAGTGCAGCCAATTGATCACCTGTAAGTTTAGCAAGTTTAGACGCTTCATCTGCTAGAGCGGGAATTCTAGATTCTGCTATTATTCTTTTAGTATTTGGGGTAGTTCAATATTGTGATAATATTAATTGAAGTTTTTTCGCAATTTCATATTTTCATGGTTGTTGTCATTGAACTTCATTTCTGAGCGTATCAGATGTAGCAAATGTATTATTCATAAATATTATATTAAATTTTATTTTTGTTTTTTAAGTAAGTTTATATCTTGTCTTGCTTTCTTAGCGACCAGAGATTTGTTGTACTCTTCTATATCATGTTCGATATTCTCTATCGTTTTTACAAGTAATAATTCTTTTTCTTGTTCTATTTGTTCTCTATGTGCTTTTATCTGCATAGAAATTGTTTTCCAATTATTAATTATTTCAATCTTCTTATCTTCTGTCATTATTTCGAAGATTCTTATGACTTCTATCGCATCTTCTTGCGCAATCTTGGAGTCATTTATCAGCCTCATTATTTCTGTATTAACCATTTTTGAGTAATGCTAATTCTAAACTATACACTCATATTACACATTTCTCAAAAAATCTCAATACAATTGTAACACACTTTTCTAATTTTATCAAAAAAAACATATATTAATTTCATAAAACATTAAAAACTTCTTCAAGACTCACTTCTCAGAGAACAACCTTAATTAATGCATCATCTTTGATTGTAACCATTCAATCCCCTATTGCTTGTATCTCAAGCTGTGTTTTTGAGGCTCATGATAAAATTAATTTTTCTAGTCATTCTGTCATTTCTAGAATTTCATATAATCAAGTTCTTCACTTGTATCATTTATGATTACAATGTTCACATCATTCTTCACTTGCTTTATAGAAAATTAAATCATCTTTATTACTTATATATCTTGAAATTCTTGATAGAACCTTGTTTTTCACTACATCGTCTGGTTTATAACTAACCTTACAATGTCCACATAGCTTACGTGCAAGTCTCTGAGAGATAACAAGTTTAAGACTTGATGTTATAAGAAGTGGGTCGATTCATAGATTAACTAGACGTTGAATACTGTTTACACTAGAATTAGCATGGAGAGTTGAAAATACTTGATGACCAGTAATGGAAGCTTCAACAGCTAATTTAGCAGTTTCGGAATCACGTATTTCTCATACCATTATAATATCTGGATCTTGTCTTAGGAGGCTTCTTAATCAGTCAGCAAAATTAAATCAAATTGCAGAATTAATCTGAGTATGATTCACTCATTTAATCCTATATTCAACAGGATCTTCAAGCGTTGAAATATTATTCTCATCTGGATCAAATGTCGATAACATTGCATATAGTGTAGTCGATTTACCCGATCAAGTTGGTCATACAACCATACATAATCAATATGTATCTGATAAATTTTTTTTGATTTTTACCATATTCATAGGGAGAATCCCAATAGTCCTAAGATCAACCCATTCATTTTCTTTTTTGAGAAGACGAATTGCTGCCTTTTCTCAGTATATTGTAGGAATTATATTAATACGAAGATCAACATCTTTATAAGTGGCCTTACCATCTTGTGGAAGACGTTTTTCATCAATCTTGAGATTTCCAAGTACTTTAAGTCTTGCTATTGTTGGCATTGCAGTACCAATTGGAAAGATTTTATAGGTTGAAAGTTTTCAATCAATTCTAAGTCTAATTTTTAATTCATTTTCATCTGGCTCAATATGGATATCAGAAGCTCATGATCTTATAGCAAATTCAAATAATTCATTAATATCAATAATATCAACAGAATAATTATTTTCTACGTTATTGACTACAGAAATATCCCTATTTAAAGCATCTTCTCCTTCATTTTTTCAAGTTTTGAATATATCTTTTATTTGCATAAATATAAATTTTGCTAAGTTCTATATTATGCTAACATAAATATTCAATTTTTACAAGAAAAACAATTTGCTTTTCTGCGAAAATATTTTATAATCTCTCTCGAACTATTTTTTGGTTCAATTTTATTTTATATCCTTCTTTTAAGTTCAACTTAAAAGATATTAATCCATGGGCACTATGAGAAAATATGAGCTAATGCTTATTATTAATCCTGAGCAAACAGAAGAAGAGAGAACAACTTTGATGAATGATATCAAAGGAGAACTTACTTCATCAAAAGCTAAGATTATAGGCGAAGACATCTGGGGAGCAAAAGATCTTGCTTACAAAATCAGATGATCTAGGACTGGTTACTATCTATTATTCACTCTTGAATCAGATGGTAGCAAATTTTTTGAAATAACTAAATCTTTTAATATCAAAAAAGATATCTGGAGATTTATGTTTATGAAATTAGAAGATTAATTTATTTTTTTATACTCGAATATTTATGAGAACTGTAAATAAGGTAATAATTATCTGAAATATAACTAAAGATCCTTTCATCAAAAATACTGAATGAAACAAAAAAATCGCAATGTTTACTACCGCTACTAATAGATACTTCAAAAACTTAAAATGAGAAGTAAAAAATGAAGCAGAATACACTAGTTGTATTGCATGGGGTAACTTAGCTGATAGATGTGAAAAATTCTTAGTAAAATGAAAACTTGTATATATTGAAGGTCGTCTTAAGACCAGAACAATTGACAAGGAGGATGGAACAAAAAGTTATAAAACAGAAGTTGTTGTTACCAATTTAATCTTCTTAAATAAAAAATCAGAATTCGAAACTGAAGAATGAGTTGTAATTGAAGAGGACGAAATAGAACTTGACATTGACGACAATAAATTTTAATTCTTACTTGAGTTAATACATAAATAGTAAAAACTCTTAATTCTTAATAAACCTACTATGCAAGATAAAAAAGCTTGTCCTCTATGTGAGGCAGCAATCAAAGATGTAGATTACAAAGATATTGAAACTCTTAAAAAATACATCACAAAATTTAATAAAATAGTACCTAGATACTATTCTGGAGTTTGTCTTAAACACCAAAAAAAGCTAGCAACTAGCATCAAACAAGCTAGATACATGGCACTTCTACCATATGTTCTAGAAGTTAGATAATAATCTAAAACAAAAATAAGGCCAGAGGCCTTATTTTTGTTTTGCTTTATCTAGAATAATTGATAAAATTAACCAATATTAACTAATTAAACACCAATGATTTGTTTTGTTTTATGAAGAGAATTTCGCTTAAGTATTGCCGAGATTCATAATTTTTTCACTAAGTCAGAAATAGTTTTTGCTAATAAAGAACTTGCGTTTTTTGAATGAATTACTGGAGATGAAGTTATTGAGAATTTTCATAAATTATGATGAAGTATTAAGGCAATTGAGATAATCAATGAGGTGAGAAGTGAGAAATATTTCATAAGTGATGCAATAAAAGTAATTAACGAGAAAAATACTCAAGAAAGTGGTAAATTCTGCTACGCTCTTGCGAAATATGGAACCCAAATGAATTCATTCACTATCTGAATCCAGATAAAGAAAGAACTGAAAAAAAGCTGAATTACAAATTGAAGACTGGTAAATAAAGATTCTAATAATATCAACGCTGCAGTATATAAGAAAGAGAAACTAAACACCAACTGAGTCGAGTTGAATTACATTGATACTTGAAGTAAAACATTCTCAGGTATTACTATCGCCTATCAGGATGTTGACAACTATTCTTCTAGAGATTATGGGAAGACAAGAGATATGAATGTCTGAATGTTACCACCAAAACTTGCTCAGATGATGATAAATCTGACTTGAAATCCGACAAATACAATCTATGATCCTTTTTGTGGACTATGAACTGTCCTTATAGAGGCGATTAATTCTGGATACAAAACTATATATTGAAGTGACATTAATCCTAACATGATAAATGCTACGAACAAGAATCTTTCAGTATATGTAGATAAAACAATGAGTGTGAAAATATTCGAACAAGATGCATCGAGAATCTGAAAACTTGAATTCCTTAAGTGAAGTGATATCTCTATTGTCTCTGAATGATATCTTGGTTCAGTAATGACCAAGTGACACATGACAATTGAAAAGATTAAAGAAGAAAGGGTTCAAATTATTCAAATCTATAAATGATTTTTCAGCGATCTTGCAAGGATTAATTACAAATGAGAAATTGTTCTATGTTTTCCTTTTTGGCAATTAATGTGAAAATATGTGTATTTTGATGAAATATACAAGCTAATCAAAGATAGCTGATTCGTAGCTAAGAAACTACTACCAGATTGAATAGAATTCTCTGAGAGTAAATACTGAAGCCTACTCTACCACAGACCAACTCAACAAGTCTGAAGAGAAATATTCTGTCTATATAAAGATTAATAGAAAACAAAATATCCTACGCCTCTGGCGTAGGATATTTAATTGAAATTATTGATATATCCAAGGAGCAATAATCTTTAGGATTGATCACATTAGAAATATTATAAGGATTGCTTCTATTAAATGAATAAATTGTTTCTTGGCAGCATCATTCTTTCCTGCGATAGACATTCTAATGCCTGATAGAGCAATCATAAGAACTATAACAAGAACCGCAATGAATAAGAAATATTTCACTAGTGCCTTAAGAATGTCGAAGAAACTCTCCATTCAAGATTTTACTGTGCATTTGTAAGTTCTTACTGTGACATCTCATGTTTTTTCTGGAATACAACTAGCTCATGGAATTGCTTCAGTTGTTGTAACTGTTGTTGTTTGCACCTCGCTAGTCTCTCAGGTAGCATAAGAAATATTATGCAAACTTGTAAATGAAAGGGCAATAATTAATAATACTTTTATAATTTTTTTCATATTGATTAATTAAGTGTAAAATCTGCAAGGTCTTTTAGGAATGCATAACTTGCAAGTAGAATTACTGATGCTATAACTGTGTTTTTTATAATTGCAATTCATTTCTTGGTTTTTGCCTCATCTCAAGCAGAGGTGATATAATGAAAACCTCCAAGAATTAAGAAAAATATTGCTGTAGGTCATGCGAAGAACATTCATAAATTAAGAATTTGAGCAAAAATCTGCTGTCATTTTGGAATATTTCAAGAATATGCAACAACTACCCAAGCTTGTATAATTCAAACAAATATTAATCAATATATTCAATTAAGAAAACGTGTTCTGGCTTTTTTAAGTTTGTCCTCATTTCAGGCAGAACTAATAAGAGATATTCACGCCATCATAAACTGCAGAATAACAAGTCAAATGATTAGAACTCTAATAAATGCTATAACTCAATCTTCCACGGTTGTTCACCAATTAAAAAAATTAACAAACATATTTCAGTTCCCCGTGTTCGCAACTGGCTGATAATCATTATGTGAAGTTATATCATTATTAACTTTACCTGTGAATACATTATATAACTCTCATGGGACATTAATGAATAAGAAAGAAATTAATACATAATATATCTGCTTTTTAGTTGTAGATAATTTGTCGTCTGCTCACATGGCCATAACCATCATAAAACCAAGATAGACAAGATAAAAAAGCATCACTCAGCTTAGAATAACTTTAGTTATATGTAAAATGCTCCACCATCAATTATTAATCTTCTCTACAGCATCTCATCAGGTCGTTCAATTATATGAGGCATCAGTAATACTACTTCATCATGAAATCTTTGACCAATCTACGACTCATCATGCACTTACTAATGAAGTTTGAAGTACTATTAATAATAGTATAAAAAAAATAAATAATTTTAATTTTTTTTGCATATTTTGTTATCAAGATGTAAAAATATCTGCAACTAATGCAGATATTCTATTCGTTATTCGTCATTTGTAAAGTATCAAATATACGAATCCTCATCTACAATTCAAGCATCTCTCAATTTATCAGCAGAAGCCCTCATTGTAACCATACCTTCTCTACTTCACATTTCTATATTATTATTTATTTGTATTAAATCTCAACTTTTGATAAGGTTCTTAATTCAGCTTGTAAGGTACATTAATTCATGAATTCATACCCTTCATGATCAATCCATTTTTTGAATAAGTCTTTGTGATAGTACTCAGATCAAACTATCGGCAAGTCTCACCCTAACTTGAGATTGAATATCGGGATTAAAAAATTGTATTACACGATTTATAGTTTCAACGCTTCATGAAGTATGTAGAGTGGAAAAAACTAAATGTCCAGTTTCTGCAAGATTCATAGCTGCCTCGACTGTTTCTTTATCACGCATCTCTCATACCATAACGATATCTGGATCTTCTCTCATTGCTGCTCTAATAGCGCTAATGAATGTCTCGGTATCCCTTCAGACTTCTCTTTGTGAAAATATTGATCTTTTGTCAGTAAAGATAAATTCTACTGGATCCTCAATTGTTACAATATGTTCTGCCCTACTCTCATTAATCTTATCAAGAATAGATACCATTGTTGTCGATTTACCTGATCAAGTTGGTCAGGTAATAAGAAACAATCATTGTTTAGCTTGAATAATTTTATCTAATCAAGAAGGTAATCATAATTCACTCATTTTTTTTGAATCTCTCTCAATTCTACGTAAAACAAAACCTATCTTTCATAATTTGAAATATCAATTCACACGAAATGGTGTACCATCTTTTGCTACATAAGCAAAATCTGAATCATGTTTCTGATAAAATAAATTAATTTTTTCTTTATCTCATTTAAATAATTGTTCTGCAAGATTCTCAACTATTTTTCTATCAAATTTTCAAGCTTTTTCAAGTTTACCAAGTTTCCCATGAGCACGAAATGCAACATAATCTCACTCAGAAATATGAATATCAGAAGCTTGAGTATTAATCGCATGAGTCAATAATTCTTCTATATGAAGACCTTCTAAATTTGGCATAAATTCCTAAAATTAACTAATTAAACTCTCTGTGACTTGAATAATTCAATCATTTTTTCTACTTTCATTTTTTCTTCTGCAATAATTTTTGCTTCTTCATTAAGATCTTTTATTTCTTGTTTAAGTCTAGCAATTTCTTCTTGTTTGGCTTCTATTGTTGACATTTTTTGTCAGATTGTTTGCTCATGTCAAGTAAGAAATCCTTCAAGTGAGCCAATAGCGTTAATAAGAATATCATTTGGACCTCAAATTTCTGTATTCGAAACTGTAGACATTATAGTAGAATTTTCTATTTTTCAAAATCAAGTTTCTTCTGTCGTAATTTCACTTATTGGAGTTATCTCATCTTGTACAAGAACCCCATCGACAGTGGGTTCTTCAATTGTAGCTAATGAATCAGTAGTATCAGTCTTTGGTTCGTCAAAAAAAGAGATAGCACTATCTGGAATATCTGCAGAGGTAACATTAGAAGTAAAAATTGAGTTATCAGTTTGATCATCAATTATTAGAATTTCATCATTATTATCTGGCATAATTGTTGATGTTGTTGTAGTATTCTTTTGCTCTTGAGCAATTATTCCATCAAAGATTCCCATATTTGTTTTTGTTTAAAAATTAAATTCTAGATTATGATAGCATATTATTAAAACATTTGCAAAAAAAATATTTATTTTTATACTTATACGGCTATTTATATGTATAAAAAATAAAACTATGGACTACGGAAAAGCAAAAGAACTATTAAAACTCCAACAAGAAGCTCAAAAAATCCAAAATGAATTATCTAATATTCATATTGAGGCGGAAGTAGATGGATTCGTTGTTACAATTGATGGACAAATGAAAGTTATTGCGGTTGCAATTGAGAATAATGACTTATTAAAAGACAAAGAAAGATTAGAAAAATCAGCAACTGAAGCAATTAATAAATGATTGAAAAAATCACAAGAAATAGCCGCAGATAAAATGAAATGAGTAATGTGAAGTATGGGATTAAATCTTCCTTGAATGTAATATTTATAAAATATGGGCGAACTAATTCATCTTGAGGATTATAGAACCACAACTTGACTTTGAATTATCAGTCATAAACCCATCTAATATGCCACAAATAAGGCAATATAGAGAAAGGGTTGGTCAAATAATTTGAGTGGATTATATTAAATGAATAATAAAAGCTGCCAAGAATTGAAGAAATATTCTCTCAAAAGAAAATCTTAATGATAATACACTTCCGTATCATCTAAGATTTCATCTTAATAAAACTAGTTGAGAAGAAAAAATAGAGCTTGTTCAAGAAATTGGCAAGATTATAAAAAATATTACAAGACCTAATTTGAGAATACAGCTATTCCACCTAAGAACAATATTAATCTTAGAATCAAAATCATCCGCTAATTAGCGGATGATTTTTTAAATCAACTCCTTCCAGAACTCAATATCATTAACCTTATTCCGGGTTTCTATTATCTCTGACTTCACCTGATCAATATCTTCTGTAGTAAACTCTATATTGGTGAAACTATATTTTCCATCCTTTCATTCTACGAACTCTAGTGCAAGAATATTTGCTATATATTTAGAATTAATATTAGAATCGAGATCAAACATTATCTTATAGAAAAGTAACTGACGGAAGTAGTTACCATCTCAATTGGTAGTTGCTCATTTGATTTCATTAACACTCTTGGTTTTACCAGTTTTATAGTCAATAAGTACAACTTCGTTACCTGTTACTTGCTCAATTTTATCTATCTTACCTGTAAGCGGAATTCATTCAAAAACTATATTCCTAGAACGGAAATTATACTCAAGCTCAAGTGGTAGTTTGAATTCTGCTTTATAATTATACCATCATCTAAGTCATTCTATTCATTTCTCTAATAATTTATCACAATCATCTTGTGAGAGAATTTCCTTACCAAGCAGCCAACTAAATTTGTTTTCAAGAAATGATAACTCTGGTACAACTCAAGAATTCTTATATTCTAGGTAGAAATATTCTAGAGTCTTGTGGTAGACTTTACCAAATATTGTGAATTCATTATCTTCGAATGGATATTTGAAAATCACATCTCTAAGGAACATTCTTGGATCTTTGAGGAACTTATTTAGGTCGGAAGCAGACAGTTTATAATTCTTGAGGAATTCTTTAATATACAATTCTTCTTCCTTATTGATAAGTGAATCAAAATTAATAGATTTGAATTCATTGATAACAACATTCGTCAAGCTAATATCTTTTGCTATCTTTGGAGCTAATTTGATTTCTTGTAGGAATTCAGAGTGCAACTTCACTTTGTTATCAATTGAATTCGGAACTGATAGAATTAAATCTTTTTTTGCCCTAGTTAATGCTACGAAGAATAGCCTTCTCTCTTCTTCATTTTCGTCGGTCATTCATTCAGTTAGATTAGAACCAATAACTCAGAACGGCAATTTAATTTTTTCTATAACTCTTCTTGAACCCCAATTTCATAGATATAGAGATGGCATGAATACAGTCTCAAACTCAAGTCATTTTGATTGGTGAGCTGTCATTACATTCACTCAGCTAATATTTGATTTGAGAATATTTCTCGTCATTACAAGACTATATTTATCATAATAACTGATTTTTTTGAGAAATGATTTTGTGCTAAATTCCCTATCGTGAGTTACCAGTTCTTTCACGTAATTAAGAAGTGTAAATAAGTCTTCTAGGTCAGAGAATTTTCAACTTTTTTCAACGAAATCAATAAAGCTAAATTCTTCAAGAATTTTCTTAAAAGTTAGGTAAAAATTAGAACTTAGTTCTGTCTGACAATTAAGGATTCTAGTAGTGAAAAATTCAAAACCCTCAGTTGAAGAGATTTTTTGTTCTAGTTTATTATCTGATAATTCTTCTTCGAAAAGACTTTGTTGATTATCCTGAACTTTACTTATTGATTCAAGAAAAACATTATCACTTATAAGTTCAAATACTTTCTTATTCGTTCATTTATAATTAATACTATATAATTTCCTAAGAACAATAAGTGTATCTAATCTATTAATTCCAGACAGATCACTTCTTAGAATATTAATTAATTTTGCTTCATTAGAATAAGGATTCTCAACAACTTCAATTAGATCTAGAAGTAGATTAATATATTTTGACTTGAAGATATTAGACTTCAATTTACTATCAACTGTAACTCAATTGGATTGAAGAAAATCTGTGAAACTCTCAACTTCACTATTAGTTCTCACGATTATTGCAATCTCTTCAATGTTGCATCATTCATTTAAGTGTTTTTTTATTTGTTGTAGAATATATGCTTTTTCCTCTATATCACTATTTGTAATAATTAATTCTGGCTTTGTATCATATTTCTTATTCGCATGAAGCTCTTTTGAGAGTCATTTGATATAATTGGTAATACGAGATTTGTTATTAATTATTGATTCTGTAGCAATATCAAGAATACTCTGCTCTGATCTATAATTCTCTCTAAGTACGACGAATTTTGTATTCTCATATTTCTGAGAAAAATGCAGCATATTCTCAAGATTAGCTCATTGGAAACGATAAATACTCTGATCATCATCGCCAACTACCATAATATTCTTATCATCACTTTCGCTCAATATCAGGTCAATAATCTCATTCTGCGCGTTGTTCGTATCCTGATATTCATCAATCATAATGAACTGGTATTGCATAGAATAATACAATCTCAGACTCTCATCTTGCCTAAGTTTCCTCAGGACGAAATCTATCATGTCAGAGAAATCGTATAATCATTTCTCATTAAGAGCACTCAAATATCTTCCATAAATATCATTGAGCTCAATTAACTTCGCAATATGTTTCGCTTGTTTTTCTTCTTCTAGAGCGTATTTTTTGAGTTTTGGATTAATCTCATGAAGAGCTTCTTTATAATCTTCTGTTTGTTTTTCTATAATCTGAACGAACTCAGGCACACCGATTCATTCTTGTTTGAGCTTAGAAATCCTATCCTTAATAGACTTGAGATAATGATACTTATCGTATTGTGAACTAAGCGCTTCATAATTACCAGAATCAATAATCTCTTCTAATAACTCAATCTGAGTAATATCATCAATAGTATTAAATGCTCTATATTCTAGGAATTTCTCAGGAAAAGCCGTAATTACATCATTACAAAATGAGTGTATCGTACTAATGTTAATCTTATAACTGTCAGTCCCAATAAACTCAAAAAGCCTCTTCTTAAGAGAAATAATCCCCGCCTCAGTGAATGTCGTAATGAGAATATTACGAGGATCAAGTCCAGTCTTGAGAATAATATTAGCAGCCCTCAGCGCCATAATCTGAGTCTTCCCCGTCCCCGGCCCTGCCACAACCATAACCGGTCAATAGATGGCCTCAACTGCCTCTCTCTGCTCAGCATTGAGCAAACTGAATTGTTTCTCGAAGTTGTTCATTATTGGTCTTGAATAGTAATTATTTAATATTAATCCGGATTATAAGAAAATATAGAAGTATTGCAATTTATTAGAGATAAATATTTTGGATTTGAGTAATTTTAGAAAGTTATATAATATAATAGTTATTATATTAAAATTACAACTTTCATGAAAAAGCTATTATTAATTATAATTTTATCAAGTTTATTCTTAACTTGATGTTTTAAAGAAGATGTTAAACAAAATAAATCTACAAATCTAGACAAAATGAAATCTAATGTTAATAATGAAAATACTACAACTAAAATAATAAATAATACTTGAAACATAGAAAAAGAATCTGAAATTAAGAATGCTACAAATACGAATATAAGTCAGAAAGAAGAGAAAAAAAATGCAAACACTGATAATTATTTAACTAATTATACAGATAGTGAATTTGGATTCACCATATCTTATCCAAAAGAAGCATACCTACAAACCAAATGTTGAAAAAATAATGTTGATGAACTTGTGTCATTAAGGCTTTATAAAGAAGATAATAAATATAGAGTTTGATACTCAAAAAAACTTGAAAAATGTATAATAAAAGATGTAACAGAATATATAGATAGTCATTGATTAGAATTTGAAGTATATACTTCAAAAACTAAAGAAGAGTTTATTAATGAAGCATTTAATCATGAATGTCTTATTAGAGATACTGAAATATGGAAAGATACAATCTCAAGAATATATTTAGATAAAAATAATTCTAAACCATGGGCCTGTGATGATATTTCTTCATATATTTTTTATGATGAAAAAACAAAAAAATGAGCAATCTTTCATTTAAGTAATTCGGATTATTATATTCAAAAATATCCAACTTATGAAGAAACAATGGAAAAGTGACCATACGATCAAGATATAATAACAAGTCTTAATTTTAATTGAAAAAAAATAGATATCTGAAATACTATTAAAATTCCAGATTATAAGTATAAAACCATAACAAAGTCAGGAGAATTAACTATTAGAAAAATGGACAATTTTTTTAATCTTTATGAACCACGATATAATATACCTCAACCAAATAACAAGTATATTAGTAATTCATTACTTAATTTAAGTAGCTCATCTATTTCTGATATTACAAAATTATTTGATATAAATAATTTAGAAGAAATTCTGAATTCAACTCAAGATAATGTGGCTGTTTGTGTTATTGGTAAAGCAAAAGTAGAAACTGAGGGTTTTAAAATAACTAAAGTTTTAGAAAAAGAACTTTATAAAGATATTAAATGTTATTCCGAAAATAATAAATAAACAAGGCTAAAAGATATATTTGATTATTCTTTATAATGGCTATACTTAAGAAATGATTACTATTTTCTAATTTATTTCATAATCTATTCCAATATAGAATAAAATCAAATTTAAGTTCAGATAAAAGGTAGTTAAGTGATGTTGCAATTTTTTTTAATTTTTAAACTTAATGCGATGAATAAAATAAAAATTCCAGCAATAATATCAATATTGTCAGCGATTATTTTTTATGTCGAAATTAATTCCATATTTTCTATTGGTAGGGTTATTAATGAATATTTTACTTGCAAGCAAAACCCAATGAATTCATTTCCGTGTTATGGAATTTATGATATATATTTCATGCTGTTATTGGCTGGAATTTTTATTTTCTCACTTGTAATAACGGGCATTAATTTATATAGAATGAAAAAAAATCGCAACATCACTTAACACGGCATATCTGGCTTGAAAATTTTGCACTTATAATATAATAAGGAAAGCAAAATTCCCTCGGCTCAAATTTCGACACTTTTTATATTTTTAATAAGGAGGTGTCGAAACTTCAGATGATGCCGAAACGTTGTGCAAAAAAATTGATTAAGATTTAATATAATTATACTAAAGAAAATAATATTATTATGTAGAAAAATATTATAAATCAAAAAAATTCTATTAGATTTTATGATAATAAAGAAGGTCGTGCTATTTGGGATGAAGAAAATTCTAAATGGCGGTTTTCTGTGGTAGACATTATTGCAGTATTGAATGACTAAGAGGATTATACAAAAACTCGTAACTATTGGAAATATCTTAAGGCAAAACTTAAAAAAGAAAATAATCAGTTGGTTAGTAATACTGCCCAACTGAAACTTGTAGCTAGTGATGGAAAAAAAATATCTGTCAGATATGTCGGATTATGATGGTATTATTACACTTGGCAAAACTTAAATTTATGAACAATTCCCGAAAGAATAATCAAAGAGTGAGTTTTTGTACATTATAGAGAACTTGCTTGTATTAGTTATTTTGTTGAAGCAATTAGTAATATAGAAAGTTGAAAAATAGTTAAATGAACTCAATTAAGAATATCTGAAATCATAGCTGATCCAAAACCGAATAGTAGAGGTTTCTCAAAAAAATAAAGTTAGAATGAATTGAGTGAGAATTTAATTCAAAGAGATTTAAGAAAGTTTTTAATTTGAAGTAAAATATTTTATAAAAGTAAATATTAATTTGTCAATCTATTATTTAAAATATTTCATATCAACTTTTTGCAAACAAACTTCAAATATGATAAAATGAAATAGTAATTTAAAACTAATAACAAATATATGGGCTGAATGAAATCATCAAATTTTGAAAAAGATAAAAATCTTGATAAGATTGGACCACATAATTCTATAGATGAAAATCTTAGAATCCTAAAAGAAAGACTTACTGCAGTTAAATCTTGATTTGACTTCAAGGTTACAAAAGAGAAAAAATTCAAACTTCTATATAACAATCATGAGCTAGATTTAGAACTTAAGAGTGGAGAAAATCTTGTAGCAACAGCCAAGAAGATTAAAGATATTCTTGCTGAATATAAACAAAATGGGTTTGATAAGAAGAAATATAAATTCTATAAGATGGCCGATCCTACAGCCGAAAAAACGGATACAATACTAAAAGTTAATGATGGAATCATGTTTGATTATACAATTTGAGATTGAGAAGAGATAAGTATAATACTATGAAGTAATCTAAAAATCGAAAAAGGTATTACAGATTATGATAGCGTAAGAAGAAAAAAAGATATAAATACTTGAAAAGTTGCAGATTTTCTTAACTCAATATTAGACGATTATTTTAAAGGTTAATCAATAGAATCAAGCAAGTCATCAATTTCCTGACTTGCTTTTTTTTGTTCTTCTTGTTCTAGCTCTCTAGCTTTTTTTGCAATTTCGTCAGCCATTTCATAATTTGCTTGTAATTTCCTTAATTCCCTCTTAGAAATAGGCTTCTTATAAGCATGTGAGGCGGGTGTGAAATCTCAATATCACATAGTTTATTGGGTTAATTATATTATCTTCCTTCTCTTTTAAGAATTACTTTTATAGTTTTTAGAAGTATTTTCAGATCTAGCAAAAAACTCCGATTCTCAATATAGAATATGTCGAGTTTAACTTCTTCATCAAATGAGTTCTTATGTCTTCAATGAGTTTGTGCCATTCATGTAATTCAAGGCTTGAGAGTCAAGACTCTCTTCTGATAATCCCTATAAAGTGCAACTTCTTCTGGCAAATGTGGCCTTGGTCAGATTAGAGACATATTTCATATTAGCACGTTCCAGAATTGAGGAATCTCATCAATATCATACTTGCGAATGAATTCTCAGAGTCTAGTAATTCTTGGATCGTTCTCGATTTTAAAAAGTGGTCAATCTTTTCTTTCATTTTTCTTCATTAATTCTGCTTTTTCTTTATCGGCATTGATTTTCATAGAGCGGAATTTGTACATTATGAATAATATTCATCATTTCCCTACTCTCGTATTTCAATAAAAAATTGTCTTAATTGAGAAATTATCTTTTAACTCTAGAATAGCAACAACAAGGTAAACTGGAGATAAGATAATTAATGCAAATAGTGCAAAAAAAATATCAAAAATTCTCTTGATAACCCTTCACCAAGGCTTGAGTCAGATACTACGAATCTCTACAACTGGGATTTTATTGAGAAATGTTGTCTCGGTATTATTCTTAGTGAAATCAAATGAGTTGGCAATATATTTATAAGCGATTCAATAAATACGAGCATATTCAAAAATCTCATCCATAGCTTCGTTGTCAAATCATGAAGAGATATATAATACTTCTTCAATTCATTTTTTAAGAGCTTTCTTCGCGAATTCTTTATGATTTCATAAATAATTTAACTTTATTTCTGGAATTTGTTTATCATTATAATATCAAACGATTTCATATATTCTAGAATTATTAATTGCCTCTAATATTTCTTCGTTTTCAATATTAATTATGAGTGCTATTTTGGTTTTTTCTAATTTACCATTCTCAAGCAGAGTAAGTTGAATTTGATCTATTAACAATCTTTCAATAATGATAAAAAATAAAGAGATAAATAGAGTGAAAAATATAATCAAACGAGGAAGTTCTGTATGATAAACGAATCATAAAGACAGATATAAACATCAGATATACAGAAGGAACCATAGGAGTGAACCCTCTATCATATTGGCAAGTTGTTTCACGCGTGAGTGTTTCACTTGTATCTTGTAGAGTTCCATGTAGGAATAAACTAAAACAAAGATAAAAGCACCAAATAAAGCAAACATCTGAAAGTTAAATTCTGGAATATCCTTAAAAGGAATCTGAACTCATGGAATCAAATCTGTAACTTGACGAATATCATGAGCTATATAAAAAGAAAAGAATACGATTATGAATTCTATCGGGAGTTTAATTATTCAAAAAAATAATTCGTGTCTTTTCATTTATTTAGAAATAAGTTTATGTTTTTATAATACAGTTTTTTATGAAAAATCAAATTGAAGAAATAAGTTATTGCTAAAATTAGAGAAATGAAAAGCTCCTCTTTTACATTAAATCTTGATTTAGTTGGCTTTTTTGATATCATATAAGGAGATTTTAATCAAAAAGGAGAAAATGAAAGATTTATTATATATAATTTGAGCTATTCTTGGAATATTGGTTATTTATAACCTCATTATTGTAATATTAATAAAACATTCTATCAAAAAAATCAAGAAAAAAGACTGAGAAATTATTGAATTATTTATGTCAAAAATCAATAAAATCCCAGCTCTTGTTGAGATTATGAAGAAATATACTAATCATCCAGATATATTCGAGGATACAATTTACATTCACAAACAATGAATTATCAGAAATATCAGGAGTGTAGAAGACTTGAGAGAACTCAATTTTAGACTTCATAGAGAATTCCAATTCCTTATGAACCTCTCAGCAAAAATCAGAGAATTACATAGAGATGGTAATTTTTTATATATTAGAAATTATGTAATTTTTTATGAAAACAATATTAATAAACTTCTCAAAGAAGCCAATATTCATCTTGATAAATATAATCAATTAGTGCGATATAAGAATATTTCTATTCTCTGACTTATTATTCCTTATAGAGAAAAGATAGTTTTTTAGATTATTTTAATTCTTGTTTTTTCTTTTTTTCTTCTTTCATTTTTTCTTTGTAATCTTCAGCTTCTTTCTTGAATTTTTTCTCATCTTCAATTATTTTTTTGTTGAAATCTAGAATTTTTTTCTCGACAAATTCTACAGATTTCGCATATTTTTCACGACTAACTTTCAGTACTGTAACTTTTCTTGATTCATCAATATCATCTTTTGTTTTGATTGGTGGGAAAGTCGTAGCAGAGAATACGCGAGATGGCATACCTTCTATAAGAAGCTTGGAATAAATATCATACTTGCGAAGATTAAGCAAATCAGAAACGGTAACTATTCAATCATCTCATATTGCTTGAGCAAGTTTTGGTGCGTCGTCTGGTCATACTTGGAAACTCAGAATTGTACCGACATTACCAAATACAGCATTTCTCACAACTTCACTCATTTGACTAATATATTGATTCGCAACTATTAGATTAAGTTTATATTTACGAGCTTCAGCAAGAATTACAGCAAAACTATCAGTCGCGAAATTCTGGAACTCATCAACATAGAAGTAAAAATCCTTTCTTTTACTTTCTTCTGTATCAGCCCTACTCATCGCCTCAATTTGGAATTTGGTTACCATCATAGAACCAAGAAGTGCCATAGAATCATCTCCTATTTTACCTTTTGACAGATTAATTATTAGGATTTTTTTGTTGTCCATAATCCATCTCAGTGAGAAAGCATTCTTGGGTTGTGCAAGGATATTTCTAAGAAGTGGATTAGATAAGAATTGTCCTACTTTATTAAGAATTGGACTTATTGCTTCCTGCATTTGCTTTGGTTCCATAACTTCGAATTCCTGTTCCCAGAATCTCTTCATAGTAGAATCCTCAATTTTTGAGACGATTCTCAATCTATAAGATTTGTTAGTTAGGATTAATGGAATTGACATAATTGTAGCATCGGGGATTTCAAGAAGAGTAAGTATACAATTTCTTAGAATATATTCAAGTCTTGGTCCCCAGCTATCAGCCCACATTCTCTTGAATATACCGAGAAGTCCAGACATGACAAGTGGACGATGTTCTTTTGATACATTCTCAAACATATTGAATGCTATAGGGAATTTATAATCAGAAGGGTCAAAAAGTATTACATCATTTGTTCTATTTTTTGGTATATTTGAAACTAAAGTATCAGCAAGATCTCAATGTGGATCAATTAATGCAACTCATCTTCATTTACATATATCATCATAAATCATATTCTCCAATAACACCGATTTTCACATTCAGGTTTTTCAGATAATATAGATATGTCTTGCTCTATCAACAGGCAATATTCAGAAGTTAGTATTAACTCATCTAAAATTAGTCTTACCAATCGGTGAAATATCTTTAGCTGAATCTAGAATTGGCAAATTAAGAGGTGGTTCTAATGTTTTTGTTGTAATCCAGTTAATTCATGGAGTCTGAACGTATAGAGTTGGAAGATGAACAAATCAGGCAAGTTCTGCAGAATTAAGAATTATATTTTTTGAATTATGTCTTTTTAATAAAAAATTGTCATCTTGTAAAACAGTCTTGAGAACTAGTCAATTTTGTCATGGAATAGTAAAGAAATTAAGTGCAGTTAATATTTCTTTGATTCAAACTTTTGCAGTTAATTCATCACTGTGTTCTATTCCAATTCTAATTGAGCTCTTGAATCAGAATCCTGATAGTTTTTTCACTATAAATGGATCAGCCTGTGATTTATCATCGTTCTTTCATTTTGATGGCATTAGAATCATTCAGAAAAATCTGAATAAATATCCAAATGGTACAAGTAAAATTCTCAAATAATTATAATATTTTGAAAGAAAGAATTTTTTGAAAAACTTCGGATATTTTGATATCAGAATTGATATCATTTTTTCACTTTTCCAAGATAAATCTTCTATTGGAGAAAAATTAACCTGGATAAAAGATGTAGTCTTGTTATTCGCTTTGTTAAGTGCACTAGTTATTGACGAAAATGGATCGATATCTTCCTTAAAATCTGCGTAGGTCTTAATCGGATATGGGTAATAATTAGCAAGTTTGAGATCTCAATAATAACGTTTATTAGCATTTGCTAGATAATCTTTTACTTCTTTGATTTCGACATTTGGATAATGAGCATAAATCTGATTCTCAAATAGATCTCTAAGATGTTTTTCTATGATGAAATAAAAACGAATTGATCATTTATTGTTTACTATTTCGAAGCTGAATTCTGGAGATATAATTTTTTTACGAAATGGAAATCTTTTTTCTACTTCTAGGGTATTATGAAAAATGCCCAAAACTTGCTCTGCAATATAGACTCATTTATCATTATTTCTATCTACACTTATCTCTAGAATTACTTTCTCCATTATTTTGGATATTTAATTAAACTTATCAAATGAAATTAATAAATATTTATTTTTGTTTTTAATTCAGCTATTATATAGAACTTAACCCATTTTCAAAATAATTTTTACTCATTTGAAGAGCTTTATTTTCGGCAGTATTTTGATTATTTTCTATAATAGAACCAAGTACTGGTCAAATATGAGCAGATACTCTCATTTCATTGTCTGTAATAACTCATTTTCTTTTGCCACAAATGAAATATCATTTTAATTTTCCATTATTTATTAATGGCAATACATAGACAGAATCATTAATTCATGTTCAGAAAATATGAGGCATTGATTTATCATGACTTCAATTCATATCAATTCTAATTTCTTCTCCTGCTTTTTTGTTTATTAATCTTGTATTTTTAAGTTCTGTTGAATATTTATAGAAGAAAAATCCATCAATTGCAGGATGTTGTTCTACGAATATTATATAATCAGATCCGATAACTTGTCTGATATATTGCATAATATTATAGAATCATTTTTCTCAATCTTTTGCTAGATCAAGTACTTTATTTGTTAATTCATAAATATCAGCAAGTTCTTTACCAGTATCAAGTAGACGTTTATTTGTTATTTCTATAATGAATCTATAAAGATCCATCGCCTCTTTTGGAGCAATTAATTCCAATTCTTGTAAGTCTTCTCTAGACAGAGCAAAAACTTGAGATGTACGATTAGCAACGGCTTCAACATCTTTTTGTGTTCTATCAAAAATAACTCATTCTCAAATAAAACTTCCGGTTCTTGCTTTTCAGATTTCTTTTTTAGTTCCGTCAATTGTGTATCTGAAAATATCAAATTCTCATGAAGTAATTATATAAAAATTGTTATCTTTCCCTGGCTGAAAAAGTACTTCCCCAGTTTCAAGAATTCTTTTTTTCTTTTTAAAAAAATTATCAAATTTTTCAAGATACGCGATAATTGGATTGATCTTTTGAATATTAATTGATTGCTTAAGACTAGCTATTCATTCAGAAGTTGATTTTGGATTGTTCTCAACTTTTATTCAAATATTTTCACTATTATTTATTTCTCCTTTTTTCATAATATTAATTTAGGACTAAATCTTTATCTCTTAAATGTGCGTTAAATGTTTCTTGTGTTATATATCATTTGTTATATAAAATCTGCAAGTACTTATCCATAAGTATCATTCAGTCTTGTCAAGATAATTCAACAATAGAATATATCTGATGAGTATTTCATTGGATTATAAGACTCTTAACTGCATCGTTCATAAGAAGTACTTCTCTAGCTACAATTCTTGTCGTTCATTCTTTTTTTGGAAGAAGAATTTGACTTACTATACCAATTAGACTCTGGGCAAGCTGAGTTCTAATTTGACTCTGTGCCATAGTTGGAAAAGAATCAATTATACGATCAATACTCTGAACAGAATCATTAGTATGTAGAGTAGACAATACAAGATGTCAAGTCTCAGCAAGAGTAAGCGCAGCTTGGATTGTTTCTGGATCACGCATTTCTCATACCATTATCACATCTGGATCTTCACGAAGAGAAGACTTAATAGCTCTAAGGAAAGACTTAGAATGAGTTCAAATCTCACGTTGACTTATAAGACATTGTTCTCAATGAAAATTGAATTCTATTGGATCTTCTAGTGTTATAATATGTTTTTTAAAATTAGTATTGATATAATTAATCATTGATGCTAGTGTAGTTGATTTACCCGATCAAGTTGGTCAAGTAACAAGAATCAATCATTTTCATTTATGAAGTAAGTTCTTCACTTCTTTTGTAATGTTAAGTGAGTCAAGAGTAGGTATTTCTATTGGTATATATCTTATAGCAATAGAATATCATTTAGAATCATGGAATATATTAACACGAAATTTAGCTTCATCAAGATTATATGAGAAATCTTTTTCAAGAGAAAATATAAAATTCTGGAATTCTTTTTCTCAATCAAGCATGTGTGTAATTATTGCCTTAGTGTCATCTGTGCTTAATTCTCAGAAATCACTCTTATTCTCGATTTCTCAATTATGCTTACGAATATAAGGACAACGACCAGATACGATATGCACATCTGGAATTTTGGTTTCTATCATTTCTCTTAGGAGTGTTTTGAATTTTTCTACAACCATATTTTGTTACTAAAAGTTACTAAGAATATTCTACCATATTAATCGTAGAAAATCAAAAAAACAAATAGACAAATTCTGTTTTTATCTCAAGATATAATAGTCCAGAATTTTTTCTAAAAGGTGGCAAAATATTTATGTTAAAAACTCCCACTTCTGGGAGTTTTAGGTTATTCATCTCAATTAATTACTCTGAATTTATAATCATCTTCTACGAATCTTCATTTGAGTGATGACAAACATTTGATTACATTATTGTGCCAGTTCTTAGATGAAGATGCATAAATTGAACCATCTTTATTTCACCATCTTGACAACATATCTACACTTGAATATTTACGTAAATATCTGTTATTAAGAGTTTTTACCATCCAATAAACTCAATCTCTTGCAGAATCAAACTTATATGTTCATCAGCTATCAGTATTTCCTATATTACCAACATTATATCAAGTCTTAAGATGTTTACCAAGTCAAGTTTCAGCCAGTCCAACACACATCAAGAAACTTGGATCGATATTACCATTTACAGCTTCTTCTACCCACGTATTCCAATCTTTGAAATCACTAGATGCATAATTATCAAGAAGATATTTTTGGCGCTCAATTTCTGATTCTCAAGATATGAAGAATCTTTCGAATCTATTCATATTAATCTTATTTCCATATTTTAATTTAAGATCTTCAACATATTTGTATCTATATCTAGTTGGCAAATCATCAAATTTTAGTTGAGTTACATCCATATATCTTAATGGGTCAACAGTTTCTCTATCTTTGAAAACTTCAAAATGCAAGTGTGCTCAACTCGTCATTGGTCAAGCTCAAGGAGTTCCTGGAGCTCATCCTGATTTTGCAAATTCTTGTCACGCTTGTACGAAATCAAATTGTTTCACGGATACTTCTGATACATGTCAGTAAACTGTAACAAATCAATTAGCATGTTTAAGAGCAACGTAAGCATATTTTCCTTGTGCTGGTGCAGATATGAAATATACATATCAAGCAGTTGGAGCAAGAAGTGGAGTTCATTGTTTATATCTAATATCTATAGCTTCATGTTCACTACCGAGCGAAGCATAATATCATTCATCATGAAAATATGTTGAGATTCATCTAGAAGGAATCGCCGGCCAATTAAGTGGATTATTTCAACTCATATTACCACTGTCTTCTTCTCTAAGTTTTTTTTCTAAAGTAAAATAGTTTCTGATTTCTGAACATTTTTTAGATTCGCTGTTTTGCGCCTCTCAGATATCTATAACTCATCAAGAACTAAATTTAATATTACAATTATACTTATTACCTATATTATTAAACAGATCGTTATATCAAGCATTTACATTTTCAATTTTTTCTTTAATTAAGTTTTCACTGTCTGCTTTTTGCGCAATGAATTTATTATATAGAGACTCTTGTCATTTTGTAGTCTCAAGTAATTCTTTTTTATAATCTTTTTGAGATATTAAATCTTCATTTTTAGATGTTAATTCATCTTTTAAACGAATTAATTCAAGTTTTTCTTTTTTAAGAGATTCTTTATTGTAGTAATGCTCTCTAACAAGATCTCTATGAACTTCTATAAGATTTTGTCCACTAACTTCTATAAGACTTTTGAAGTGAATATCATTTAACAAATCACCGAGATTACCATCATTAAGAATTATACTTTTTATTACATCAATATTATTATCGTCTCAATATAATCAATCTCATTTAGAATAAATATAAGTTAGATAATTTAATAGTGTTTTTTTGTTATTAATAATTTTTTCATTAATATTTTTGATTTTTGTAGTTAATTCAATTATATCTCCATTTTTATTTGAGATATCATTTTCTGATTTTTTAATTGAATCTTCTGTTTCTGATATACTAGCATCCAAATCAGCTATAGCATGCTTTAGATCAAACTTTTGTTTTGTAATATTTATTTTTCTTGATTTTAAAATTTCTTTTCTATCATTAACTTTTTCTAGCATTTCCTCAAGTGATCTTAACTTAGAATCAGAATCAAATATTATTCATTCATCCTCAGCTGAAACAGGTACATTTTCAAACAACAAAACTTGTTCACGCTCATTAAAATCATCCAATATCTTAGCACTACGTGATTTTTTAATTCACAAAAAACTTGTTGAATCAGCTTTTGTATTAGTACTGGTAACAGTATCTGACAAACTACCCGAATCAGCAAAACTCAAATTAAAAGTTAGTAATAAGATAATTATTATCGAAAGTATTTTTTGTATTCTCATTTTTTTGTATTTTTATATTCCTTGTAGCTATTGTATCACATAAACAAAAACAAATCAAAATTATTTATTGACAAGTTTTTTGTTTAATATCTAATAATTATATTGTAATAGCAATAAATACTCTTTCTTGTCCCCCAATGACATATTTGAATATCTGAGTTTTGGTTAATCAATGACTTTTTAGTAGCTTTTTTCAGTCTGTAATTTCTACTTCGTCATATAGTTTATAAAAAATCATAGTTCCTCAATCTTTGATAAAAGGAAAAGAATAATTAATAATATCTGTAAGATAAGCAGTAGCTCTTGATACTACGAAATCAAATTGCATATAAAGTTCTTCTTGGTTAATGAGTTCCTCTGCCCTTCACCATATTCATCTTATATTTGTTAATCATAAATCATTTATAAAACTATTTACTGAGTCAATTTTTTTACGAGTTGAATCAAGTCAGATGAATTCAACTTCTTTATTGGTAATTGCAAGAGGTAAACTAGGAAATCATCATCAAGTTCATATATCAAGCACTTTTCAATGAAGTTGGATAAAATTATTCAGCATTATAGAATCTATAAAATGTTTCTCAATAATTCATATTTCATCCCTAATCGCCGATAAATTAATTTGAGAGTTTTTCTCAATAAATAAAGCTAAAAACTTCTCAAACAAATTTGTTTGAGAAGTTTTTAGTGAAATATTATATTTTTTAAATAATTTTTCTATGTTTGTATCCATATACTATTTTATCAAAGATACATTTAATATCGTTCAATCACACGAATCAACTTTTACTTTTTTCCCAACTTCAAAATTTTCTTGTATAGAATCATCATTAATAAGATAATCAACTCAATCTATTGTAACTTTCCAATCTGATCAAACTTTTTTTAGCTTAAAAACCTTCCCAACATACATTTCAATTCAGATTTTAGCGTTTCACTTAGATAAGTGGAAAAACTTAGGAAAAATAAAAATACAAACTGTACTAATTATCACAAAAATTAGTATCTGAATAATATTAATCTCGCCTGAATAAGTAAAATAGGTATATACTCCAGCGATAAAAGCTCATAAAGCCATCGAAAGCCCATAAAGAGTTACTGTCATCATTTCTACTATTATAAAAAAAACTCAAATTGCTAACCAAATATATAACGGATTCATATTAAAAATGTTAAAAAATTATTTTATACCAAAACTTTTACCAATACTTGTGAGAATATCATTATCAAGGATGAACTTAGTATTTCAACCTCATAGAGAATTTTCTATAACTTTTAATTGTTCTTTTGTAACCGCATTACCAGTGAAAAACTGTTGAGCTGCTACTGATTCAAGTTCAAGTTTTCTTGCTTCCGCCTCTGCAATTGCAATTTTTGCTTGTGCAATTCATTCAGCTTCAAGGATTTTTGCCTGTTTTTGTCATTCAGCCTCTAGGATTTTTTGAGCTTTATCAGCTTCTGACTTAGTAATTAATGCAGTTTTATAACCTTCTGCTTCTGTAATTCTGGCAGTTTTATCACTTTGTGCATTTTTGATCATATTCATCTGATCCTGAACTGAGCGAGGTGGTTCTAGTTTTTTAATCTCCACTCTCATAACTTTAATTCACCATTTGATTGTTTCGCGGTCCAGAGTAGCTAATAATTGTGCATTAATTGCTTCACGATTAGAAAATGTCTCATCAAGAGTCATGGTACCAAGTACTGATCTAAGAGTTGTTTGTGCAAGATTAACTACTGCCATGAATACGTTTTGAACTTCGAATTGTGCTTTATATGGATCTTGTATTTGAACATAAACAACTCAATCTACAGTTACTCATACATTATCTTTTGTGATTACTTGCTGTTCTGGCACAGTAATAACTTGTTCTTTTATGTCAACAATAATTATAGATTCAAAAAATGGAACAAGGAAAACTGGACCTGATCATACCGTTTTTGAGAATGATCCTAAATTGCTTATCAATCCTGCATAACCTTGTGGGATAATCTTAATTGCCTTAAATGCTAGTATTAAAGCGAATAATATTATTGCAATAATAAAAAAATTCATATTAATTTTTGTTTAAAAAAATAAAACCCCTTCATTATATTGATATAAGTAAGAAAAATCAAAACAATTTTTTATTATCTATTTACACAATTAAGAAAGTATCAGAAACTCAAATATTGATAATAAAAAATTGTATTATAAAATTAAATAATTCCTCCAAAATGGAGGAATTATCTGCAATAAATCTTTAGTAATCTGCTAGATTTTCATTTATACTATAATTTGATAGAAGTTTTTCTGCCAATTTGGTTAATTTTAATTTTTCATTTTTAGTTAGAAACGCCACTGAATACATAAATCAAGAATATGCAAGAACCTTATCAAGGTCAACATAACCAACTGATTTAAGCCTATCTCAAGAATCAGAGAATGCCTTAATAGTGTCAATTCTATACCTTCACTTAAGTATATAACTTCTTCCAATATATTTGATTTTGATTGAGAATGAATCCTTTAAGATGATACTATCTTTTTGATAAAACGTAAAATTGGTCCTCTCTCAAATATTTTTATTCTTAATAAGGACTGCGTTAAAATCAAAGGAAAGTTGTCATTCTTGTGCTATTGCATTCATAATATATTTTAATTGCGGGCATATAATAAACAAAAATATCAATTTTGTCAAGTATTATCTAGTGAATAATTGTTACAATTGCAGCAATTAGGTTTACATAATTCTTCTAGATTTGATAGGATAATAAATAAATGGTAGTATAGAGGTGCTTAAACCTTAACCCATACTACCATGTGACCAAGATACTTATGTTTTA
>Ga0209373_10000584_pt1 | contig 56015 bp, 64 predicted proteins | sample Higcelweek5metaG_FD_187173 | JGI IMG/M metagenome (GOLD analysis project Ga0209373, IMG submission 187173) | Freshwater pond sediment microbial communities from the University of Edinburgh, under environmental carbon perturbations - High... | ecosystem: Environmental > Aquatic > Freshwater >... | reverse complement strand
CGTTAATTTTTGTATGAATTCACAAAAAAACAAAACCCTTAAAAACTAATTCACAAATGAAGAAAGACAAATCACTCTTAAGACGTGTGATGTTTTTTGTTATTGCCATTTCTCTGCACGGGATGTTATTGGCGCAAACAAAAACCATTACAGGTGTAGTAAAAGACGCCACTGGCGAAGTAATTATTGGTGCTTCTGTAGTTGTAAAAGGCACAACAATAGGAACTATAACAAATTTGGATGGAACTTTTAGTATTCAGGCTCCCGCAGATGCCAAAAGTATTGTATTTACTTATGTGGGAATGCAGAGGCAGGAAGTTGCCATTAGTGGGAACATTATCAATGTGGTATTGAAAGAAGATGCCAAAGGTTTGGATGAATTGATAGTCGTGGGCTATGGTTCGGTGCGAAAAAGCGATCTAACCGGTTCTGTGTCGAGTATGAACGCTGCAAAAATCACTGAAAAAGGTACTATTTCAGTCGTCAGTGCACTTCAGGGTTCTGTGGCAGGAGTACAGGTAAATCAGAGCTCATCAAGAGCCGGGGCAGCGTTCGATATTATTGTTCGCGGACAGAATTCGGTTTCGGGAAGTACAGCTCCTCTGTATGTGGTGGATGGTGTTATTACATCTGGCATCGATTTTTTAAACCCACAGGATATCGAAAGAATTGATATTCTGAAAGATGCTGCATCTACTGCCATTTACGGGTCTCGTGGTTCCACCGGAGTTGTAATTGTTCAGACAAAATCAGGAAAAAATGTAAACACAGCTTCAAAGCCAACGATATCGTATGATGGATATTACGGTGTAAGCAATATTGTAAGGACTCCGAATTTTATGAGTACGAAGGATTGGATGAATTACAGAATCATGAATTATCAGTACACTTCAGATAGTAATAGTGATGGTGTTCTTGAATTTGCAACAGCTGATTTGAAAAACGTTTGGATGGGTGGCGTTCAGTTGCGCGACTTAAAAGATGGTAAGGGGCTACAACAGGTATATGCTGATGGAACTTTTGGTGGAAGTGAGTGGCTGTTGAATAGATATTTAAATAATATTAGTACCGACTGGGTTGACCTGGTAAGCCAGCAAGGCAGCCAGCAAAACCATTATATTGATATCTCTGGAGGAACGAAAGATGTATCGTATGTAATCGGATTTGGATATCAGGACGAAAAAGGAGTTTATGTGAACGATCAGTATTCGCGTTATAACTTAAAGGCGAATATCAATGCGAAACTAAGCGATAAATGGTCGGCAGGTTTTAATATCAATACTGCTTATTCCACACAAGAACAAGGAAGCGAAAATTCAATTCTGAGTGCCTATCGCATGAGCCCGATCACAAGCGCTTATGCCAACGGAAAACTTGATCCTGCTTCGAATCACCTGGAAGGAGATATCGTTGTGGTTCCTGGGAAAACAACTGAAAATCTTAAAGATGCCGCAGGAAATGCTATTTTCCCTAATTCTATAGGTAGTGGCGGTTTTACTTCGTCGATAAATCCTCTTATCGATCTGAACAGCACACATAACAATACGCGTAAAATTGTGGGGATTGGTAGTGCTTATTTGCAATTCAACCCAACGAAAGATTTGACAATTAAAAGTACATTCTCTCCAAGTTTGAATACTTACCGAAAAGGACTGTCGAAAACTACCATGGCTGAAGGAAATTATGATAACCCATTGACATCATCGGTAGAGAATGATGCCAAAGCAAGTGTTGATAATTTTACTTATTTCAATTGGACATTTGACAATCAGGTGAATTACAAATTTAACATCAAAGATGATCATACTTTTGATGTGATGGGACTTTATAGTTTGTACAGCGAGAACTCGGAGCTTTATTCTGCCATTACAGCCGGATATAACTGGACTTATGACTGGTATAATTTAGGAACGGCAACCACTACTGCAAATACAAAAATTGGAAGTGCTTATTCGAAATCGACAATGCAATCTGTTGCAGGCCGGTTGAATTATGGCTACAAAGGAAAATACTTAGCTGCCATCACATTACGTGCCGATGGTTCATCAAAACTTGCCGAAGGTAATCAGTGGGTGACATTGCCATCATTGTCGTTGGCATGGCGTGCTACCGAGGAATCGTTTATGGAAGCAACCAGAGGAGTGATTTCGAACCTGAAAATCAGGGCCAGCGGTGGTTATACTGCTAACAATAATATCAATGCTTATTCTACTCAGACTCCTGCCAATGTAACTACTTATTACAATTTTGCAGCAGCCAGTGCTTTAGGTGTAGCTCCCGGTTCTATTGCCAACAGATCGTTGACATGGGAAAAAACCCGTGAATTGGATTTTGGGATTGATTTAGGACTATTTAATCAACGCATTGATTTGACGATGGATTTATACAATCGCTTGTCGACCGGGTTGCTTCAAAAACGTAGCTTGCCGTTGGAATCGGGTGCCGGAACAATGACTGATAACCTGGGCTCGGTATTGAACAAAGGTATTGAATTGGCATTGAATGCCTCCATTGTTCGTACACGTGACTTAAATTGGTCGGTTGGAGCTTCGTTTACATCGAATGTGAACGAAATCGTCAATCTGTTTGGAAATACCACTCCCGGATATATATTTATCAACAGCAGTACACAAAAATGGATGGTGGGCGAAAGCATTAATTCTATTTATGGTTATGTGTATGATGGCGTTTGGACTGCAGATGATATTCAGCAAGCAATAACTAATAAAGATCCTCGCGTAGTGAATTCGGCAGGTAAAACTATTGCCCGCGAAGGTCAGGCTAGGGTTAAAGATTTTGATGGAAATGGAATTAATGCCGATGACCGCAGAATACAGGGACATTCGGATCCGAACTGGACTGCCGGATTTAGCACTAATTTGTCGTACAAAGGCATTGACTTTTCGATGAATTTATATACTGCGCAAGGTATGACTGTTTTCTCGCCGTTTATTGAGGAATTTACAAATTACAACGATCGTGGACGTCAGAAACTGGTTATGGACTACTACATTCCTGCTGGTACTACTATCCTTAATGCTGATGGTTCGTTCGGCATTCAAGCAACAGCGCACAACTATCAGGGACGCCCCATGGTATATACCGACAACGCAAATAAAGCCAATAGCGGTCCTTACTGGCATACTTCAAAAGAAACAGCCAACGATATGCCGGGTGCATGGGTTGATGCGTCTTATGTCAAAATCAGAAACATCTCGTTAGGATATACTTTGCCTAAAAAACTGATTCAGCCCATTGGCATTACTAATTTGCGTTTGTATTGTAATGTGCTTAATCCATTTGTATTTACCGATTACGAAGGCTTCGATCCCGAATGGGCAAGCGCTTCGATGGGTAGAGACAATGGTCCAGCTACTACTACTTACCAATTTGGTTTAAGCGTGAAGTTTTAATCGTTTAATTTTTTATAATAGAAAAATATATGAAAAAGATATTAATATTATTCATTGTTGTAGCTTCTCTGTTGATGGCGGGGTGTTCAGATTTTCTGACTGAAAACAACAAATCGAACCCAGATGCAGCTGTTTTGTACAAAACAACTTCCGGGTATGAATCACTTGTGAATTCTTGTTATGCTACTTTGCGTGATGTTTATGGCGACAATATCGAAATGTTTGTAGCCGGAACTGATTTGTATAAAGTAGGTCGTGCGGGTTTAACGTCTCAGGGATTAGGTACTTATCAAAGTCTTACTCCTGCCGATAATTCGGTGAAGGCATTTTATTCGGTTGTTTATCAATCGATAAAAAGATGTAACGATGCTATTTACTACGGCGAACTCAATAAGCATAATGCAGTACGCGTAGCCGAAGTTCGGTTTTTGCGTGCTTATTATTTTTTCCAGTTGGTTCAGCAATTTGGCGATGTGGCATTGGCTACCGAATTTATAACTGCACCTGTTACCAGCTATGAAAGAACTCCGGCGAGCGAAGTGTATACATTTATTATTGATGAAATGAAAACGGCGCTTGCAGCACTTCCGGCTACTGCAGCCAATAGGGTGAATCAGAGAGTAGTGAACCATTATTTGTCGTTGGTTTATCTTACCCGTGGCTACGAAACTTATGGGTCGCCTTCCGATTTTCAATCTTCGGTAGAATATGCCACTGCTGCAATAAACAATCAGGGGCTTACATTGCCTTTCGATGGTAAAACAGGTATATTCTTCCCGGGTAATGAGAAAAATGCAGAGATTATTTTTGCAGTTCAGTATAGTTCCACATCATTGGCCAATGTAACATCCGGCAATTCGCAAGCATCTTCTTTTGGCGCTTATCTTGGCGGATCGGATGGAGCCGTTAACGATGGTATGACCTATATGAATACAAAATTGAAACCTACCATGCGATTGTATAATCTGCTAAGCGCAGATGCGAATGATAAACGCTTTGCCGGAACGTTTATGCAGGAGCTTTATGGTGTGGTTGCTACCGGAAAGTGTAGTTTCTATTCTTATTTCAAAAAATATGATACACGCAATGATCTTGAAGTGTTGATGTATTATCCAAAACCCGGACAAACTCAGGCCGATGTAGATGCATGGAAAGCAATTAATCCTGCAAAGCGTTCGGCTACTACTATCAAATTCCCCGGCACTAACAATTGGGAAAAAAATGACCTGGATAAGGATTATCCATGTATCAAGAAATTCTCAGATCCGGATGCACCATTCAATACTACTGCCAGCCGTCGCGATATATTTCTTGCCCGATTGGCTGAAACGTACCTGATTCGTGCTGAGGCTTATATCAAAATGGGGGCTAAACAAACCGAGGCGAAGAATGATATAAATGTGGTCCGTACAAGAGCTGGTGCAGCTACTATTAATGAATCGGAAGCTACAATTGATTATATTCTTGATGAGCGTGCACGCGAGTTTGCCGGAGAATATAATCGTTGGTACGATTTGAAGCGTACGGGTAAATTAGTGCAGTATGTGTCAGCCTACAACCCCGATGTGCCTAGTGAGGCGAATATGAAAGGAAGCGATGGTCAATATAAAGTGTTGCGTCCAATCCCACAAGATGCCATTGGGCTTAATAGTGCAACTGTTGTACAAAACCCAGGTTATTGATTTGTGTATCATGTTGTTTATAATGGAGGAAGGTTCATAAGAGCCTTCCTTTTTTTTTTGCGGGCAGGTGTAAAATAGAAAAACGCAATCGATTGATAATCAATTGCGTTTTCGTTTTATAAGTGGTACCACCAGGAATCGAACCGGGGACACAAGGATTTTCAGTCCTTTGCTCTACCAACTGAGCTATGGTACCTCTTTTGTTTTGCGAGTGCAAAGATAGGGCTTTTTTTTAATTTGCAAAACTAAAAATTCAATTTTATGAAAAAAAATTACCTTCAAATTATATTTGTGTTTTTTTAGAGGAATTAATACCTTGATTTGGTTTCAAATAAGTATTTTTGTAGATGTTTTAATTTTAACTATTTTCCTGTTGTATGCTACTTTTTCATAATGTTTACAGTCTCTTTAAATAAAACCGAATGAATATAACCATAGAACTTTTTTTGCTTATTGCTTCGATATTGCTGTTTTTTAGTTTAATAGTAGGTAAGTCGGGCTATCGATTTGGCGTTCCTGTATTGCTGCTTTTTCTCTTTATCGGATTTGCAGCGGGCAGCGATGGTTTGGGGTTGCAGTTTGGCTCACCAAAAATTGCTCAGTATATAGGTGTTTTTGCATTGAATATTATTTTATTTTCCGGGGGGATGGATACTCGCTTTTCAGAGATAAAGCCTATTGCGCTAAAAGGGATAGTACTTGCCACGGTAGGCGTGTTGCTCACCGCTCTCATTACCGGATTGTTTATTTATTGGCTTACCAATAGCATTATCCATTCTGTTACATTTAGTTTGGTTGAATCATTGTTGCTGGCAAGTGTTATGTCGTCCACCGATTCGGCGTCCGTTTTTGCGATACTTCGTTCGAAGGGCTTGTCGTTGAAAGAAAATCTTCGTCCCCTGCTCGAGCTGGAGAGTGGAAGTAATGATCCAATGGCGTTTATGTTGACCATCGTGTTGATTCAGTTGCTTCAAACGCCTGATCTCAGTGGCTGGGAGATTGCCTTAGTGTTTTCTAAGCAATTGATAATAGGTGCTTTAGGTGGATTCCTAATTGGGAAAATGGCGGTGAAGTTAATTAACAGAATAAACCTCGACAATGATGCTTTGTATTCAGTGTTGTTGCTTACTGTCATGTTCTTTTTGTTCGGATTTACCGATTTTATTGGTGGAAATGGTTATTTGGCTGTGTATGCAGGTGGCTTGATGATTGGGAATCATCGTTTTGTACACAAACGTAGTACACTTAAATTTTTCGATGGACTTACCTGGCTTTTCCAGATTGTGATGTTCCTGACGCTTGGGTTGCTCGTGAATCCTTCAGAGTTGATTCCAGTGGCTGGTGTGGGGATTTTAATCGGGTTTTTTATGATTCTTTTTTCTCGTCCTATCTCCGTATTTTTATCCTTGTTACCATTTAAGAATATGAGTTTTAAAGCCCGTCTTTTTACTTCGTGGGTAGGATTGCGTGGGGCGGTGCCTATCATTTTTGCCACTTATCCGTGGATAAGCGAAGTGCCAAATGCAAAAATGATTTTCAATATCGTTTTCTTTATCACCATTTTATCATTGGTGGTGCAAGGGACAACGGTATCGGGGATGGCACATCTACTTAAATTATCATTGCCCGTTCCACCCAAAAGGCAATTGAAAGAATTCGATGTTGAGTTTTCGGACGAAATAAAATCGGCCATGTGCGAGATAACCGTGAATGACGAAATGCTTAAAAACGGCCGACGGGTGATGGACGTTTCGATGCCCGATAAAACGCTGCTCGTAATGGTAAAGCGAAGCAGAAAATACTTTATTCCACGCGGAAATACCCAGCTCGAAAAAGGTGATTCTTTGCTGATTATTACTGATGATGAAGAAGCCATGCGCGAAACTCAACGACAATTAGGAGTTAAAGTCACTGAATCGTAAATAGTTAATTCACAAATGATTCATGCTAACAGGTAGTGTTATGGTCGAAAAAAAATGATTTTGGCTGTCTGCCTGTTTTTTTGTATTTTTGCAGTCCAAAATAAAATTATAAAAATTACGAATGAACAGAATCCGCAATTTTTGCATTATCGCTCATATTGATCATGGTAAGAGTACATTAGCCGATCGCCTGCTTGAATACACCAACACCGTTGCCGGTAAGGAAATGCAAGCACAGGTGCTTGATAATATGGACCTTGAAAGGGAGCGGGGAATTACAATAAAAAGTCACGCCATACAAATGAATTATCGTTTGAATGGTGAAGATTATATTTTTAATTTAATAGATACTCCGGGGCACGTGGATTTCTCTTACGAGGTTTCCCGCTCTATTGCTGCCTGTGAGGGTGCTTTGCTGATAGTAGATGCTACTCAGGGTATTCAGGCACAGACTATTTCGAATTTGTATATGGCATTGGAACATGATTTGGAAATTATTCCTATCATGAATAAAATGGACATGGACAATGCTATGCCAGATGAGGTTGAAGATCAGATTATTGAACTGATTGGCTGCAAGCCCGAAGATATTTTGCGTGCCAGTGGAAAAACAGGTATGGGAATTCCTGAAATTCTGGAAGCCATTGTTACCCGTGTTCCTGCTCCTAAAGGTGATCCTGAAGCGCCGCTGCAATGTTTGATTTTCGACTCTGTCTTCAATTCGTTTCGCGGTATTATTGCTTATTTTAAAATTGAAAACGGAACCATTAATAAAGGTGATTTTGTAAAGTTCGTGAATACCGAAAAAGAGTATTATGCCGACGAAATAGGGGTGCTTAAACTTGATATGTCGCCCACAAAGTCACTCAGTGCGGGCAATGTAGGTTATATTATTTCAGGAATCAAAACGTCGAAGGAAGTAAAAGTGGGTGATACCATCACACATGTAAAACGTCCGTGCGAAAAACATATTGATGGATTTGAGGAAGTTAAACCAATGGTTTTTGCCGGTGTTTACCCTATCGAAACAGAAGATTTCGAAGATTTACGTGCTTCAATAGAGAAACTTCAACTGAATGATGCTTCGTTGACCTTCGAAGCTGAATCGTCGGCTGCACTTGGTTTTGGGTTCCGCTGCGGATTTTTGGGTATGCTCCACATGGAGATTATTCAGGAACGGCTTGATCGTGAGTTCGATATGAATGTGATTACAACGGTTCCCAACGTGTCGTACAAAGTTTACACCAATAAAGGTGATCTGATTGAAGTGCATAATCCATCTGGTTTGCCCGACATTATGTCTATCGATCGTATCGAAGAACCTTACATAAGGGCGTCAATCATAACACGGACTGATTTTATCGGTCAAATAATGACGCTTTGTTTGGGTAAACGTGGTGAATTGGTGAAACAAAATTATATTTCGGGCAATCGCATGGAGTTGATTTATGATTTGCCTTTGGGAGAAATTGTATTCGATTTCTATGATCGATTGAAAAGTATTTCTAAAGGATATGCTTCGTTTGATTATCACATGAGCGGTTTCCGTCCATCAAAATTGATTCGTTTGGATATTCTGCTGAACGGAGAACCTGTGGATGCGCTTTCTTGTCTTATTCATTTTGATAACGCCGTTCCACTTGGCAAACGCATGTGCGAAAAATTGAAAGAGCTTATCCCGCGTCAGCAATTTGATATTGCTATTCAGGCTGCTATTGGAGCAAAAATTATTTCGCGTGAAACCATTAAGGCGGTTCGTAAAGATGTTACCGCAAAGTGTTACGGTGGGGATATCAGTCGTAAGCGTAAACTACTTGAAAAGCAAAAAAAAGGTAAAAAACGCATGAAGCAAATCGGAAATGTAGAAGTTCCGCAAAAAGCATTCTTAGAAGTATTAAAGCTTGATTAAAGAGCTAATTGATAGTTTTATAATTGTATTCAGAGGTTTATTTACGTTAAATTACGAATTCTATAATTTAATTTTGAGTACTTTTGTGCTTTCAAAATAGATACAGACCCAACAATAAAAAAATAAGTAATGTCAGAATTTTCAGGACATATTTCACAGATCATTGGTCCCGTAGTTGATGTTTTTTTTAAAGCAGATGAAAAAGGTGAGTTAAGATTGCCTTCCATCAATGATGCTTTAAGTATAAAAAGACAGAATGGAAATGAGTTAATTGTTGAAGTTCAGCAGCATATCGGCGAAAATACCGTGCGATGCGTCGCCATGGATTCTACCGATGGACTTAGCCGCGGATTGAAAGCTGTTGCTTTGGGACGACCCATTTCAATGCCAGTAGGAAATCAGGTGAAAGGACGATTGATGAATGTAATTGGTGATTCGATTGATGGAATGAAACCGCTTGATAAAGCAGGCTCTTATCCGATCCATCGCGAACCACCAAAATTTGAAGAACTTACTACCAGCGAAGAAGTGCTTTTCACCGGAATCAAAGTGATTGATTTACTCGAACCTTATGTGAAGGGTGGAAAAATCGGACTTTTTGGCGGTGCCGGAGTGGGCAAAACTGTTATTATCATGGAATTGATCAATAATATTGCCAAAGGTCACAGTGGTTTCTCTGTTTTTGCCGGTGTGGGCGAACGTACGCGTGAAGGTAATGATTTACTACGTGAAATGATTGAGTCGGGCGTTATCCGTTATGGTGAAGAATTCAAAAAGAGCATGGACGAAGGAAACTGGGATCTTTCGAAAGTAGATTACAGCGAAGTGGAGCAGTCTCAGGCAAGTCTGGTGTTTGGTCAGATGAACGAACCTCCCGGCGCACGTTCTTCGGTAGCTTTGTCGGGGCTCACTGTTGCTGAATCGTTCAGAGACAATGGAGAAGAAGGCGGACGTGATATTTTGTTTTTTATCGATAATATTTTCCGTTTCACTCAGGCAGGTTCCGAGGTTTCGGCCTTGTTGGGTCGTATGCCATCGGCTGTAGGTTATCAACCCACGCTGGCTACCGAAATGGGTCGTATGCAGGAACGTATTACTTCTACAAAAAGTGGATCTATTACTTCGGTACAAGCGGTATATGTTCCCGCCGATGACCTTACCGATCCGGCTCCGGCTACAACATTTACGCATCTTGATGCCACTACGGTATTGAGTCGTAAAATTGCAGAGTTGGGCATATTCCCTGCAGTGGATCCACTCGATTCCACATCGCGTATCCTAAATCCGATTGTATTGGGGGAGGAACATTATGAGACAGCCCAGCGGGTCAAACAAATACTTCAACGCAACAAAGAATTGCAGGATATTATTTCCATTCTGGGGATGGAGGAATTGTCGGACGAAGACCGCATGACGGTGAATCGTGCCCGTAAAGTGCAACGTTTTCTCTCGCAACCATTTGCTATGGCAGCGCAGTTTACAGGAGTTCCGGGCGTGATGGTGCCGATTACTGAAACTATTCGTGGATTCAAAATGATACTTGATGGACAGTTAGACGAATTGCCTGAGATGGCTTTCCTGAATGTGGGGACTATCGACGAAGCCATTTCCAAAGGACATCAACTGATGAAACAGGCTCGTAAATCAGTAAACAACTAACCAGAGGAAGGTAAATATAGTATGAAACTGACTATTTATACTCCGGAAAAAATGTTTTTCTCAGGCGAAGTGGAAGTAGTCACTTTGCCCGGGTTGTCTGGATCGTTTACAATACTTGACTATCATGCAGCGCTTATTTCTTCGTTAGGAAAAGGAAGTGTGATGTTCAGGGATAAAAACGGAGTAACCGACTTTTTGATTGAAAGCGGTTTTGTGGAGGTGAAAAAAAACGAGGTGATTGTTTGTACCGAATTAATGAACATAAAATGAAAGAACTAAGGACTAAAGTTGTTGTTCTTTTTACTTTCCTCATGCTGGTTGCAGCCTGGGGCTTTTGGTGGTTGCAAACGATATTGATACCGACTGGTGCTATCGATGCTTATCCTTTTATACCTCTTGTGTTTTATTTTTCGGGTATTGTGTTGGTACAGACTCTGTATCGATTGGATAAAACCAATCCCCGTAAATTAGTGAATGTGTATATGTTGCTAAAATTATTAAAAATGGTAATTGCCGGAATTATGGCGCTCATTTATTTATTGGTGCTCCATACTCCATTGAAACCATTCATTATTGTTTTTGCAGCTTTTTATATGCTGTATATTCTGTTCGAAACTTATGTGTTTTATAGTTTTGAAAAACAAATAAAAAAGGAACGTAAATGAGTCGATACCTGAAAATATATATTCTCCTCGTAGTGGCGTTCATGTTATCGTTCGTCAATTCTCAGGCTGTAGCATCATCTACTGTCGACAACAAACCGCTTGATGTGCGGACATTTATTCTCGATCATGTTTCGGACTCCTATCAGTGGCATATCACTACCATTGGCGATCGACATATTTCTATTCCTTTGCCTGTAATTGTTTACAGCAATACAACAGGTTGGCATGTTTTTATGTCATCGAAATTTCATGGCGGGCATTCGCACGATGGCTTTATAATAGCTACCGAAGGTGATTACAAGGGAAAAATTGTTGAAACAGGTGCAAATGGAAGTCAGGTAAAGCCCTTCGATATTTCCATTACCAAGAATGTATTCTCATTGTTGTTCAGCAGTTTATTACTCATCCTTATCATTCTGTCGGTTTCCCGATCGTATAAAAAGAAAGGATATGCACCCAAATCAGGTTTTGTAGCCATGATGGAGATGTTCATAATGAGTATCAACGACGATGTAATAAAACCTTGCATTGGAAAACAATACAGAAAATATGCCCCCTATTTACTGACGGTATTCTTCTTTGTTTTCATCAATAATTTAATGGGATTGATCCCGATATTTCCGGGAGGGGCCAACGTGACTGGTAATATCGCCATAACTTTTGTTCTGGCCATTTGCACCTTTCTGATTGTCAATATTAAAGGGTCGAAAGAATATTGGAAAGAAATATTGTGGCCGGATGTGCCGATGTGGTTGAAATTTCCTGTTCCATTTATGCCTGTCATTGAGCTTGTTGGGATTTTGACAAAACCATTTGCATTGATGATTCGTCTTTTTGCCAATATACTGGCCGGTCACGCCATTGTGTTGGGGCTTACGGCATTAATCTTTGTGACTGTAAGCATGGGTCAGGCAATGAATACTAGTATGACGGTGTTGTCGGTGATATTCAGCGTTTTCATCAGTTTTGTGGAATTGCTTGTGGCTTATATTCAGGCTTACATTTTCACAATGTTATCGGCAGTTTTTATCGGGCTGGCAAGGGTAGAACCTCATCATGTAGTAAATAAAAGTTCAACAAATCCTACCAAGTAAACTTGAAGTGGATTTTTAAAATATTAAAATAAAACAATAAAAAACATCGTCCTTACACCTCTTTGGTAGGTTGAAAGGCTAAAAATTAAGATTATGTTACTATCAATTTTATTACAGGCAGCTGCAGGAGCAGGATTAGCAAAATTAGGAGCCGGCATTGGTGTAGGACTGGCAGCCATTGCAGCAGGTATTGGTATCGGAAATATTGGTGCGTCGGCCATGGAAGGCATTGCCCGTCAGCCCGAAGCAGCCGGAGATATTCGTATGAACATGATTATTGCAGCAGCGCTCGTTGATGCAGTAGCGCTTTTTGCGATTGTGGTTTGCGGATTTATTCTATCTTAGCTTTGAATATCAATTTGTTATGATGTTTTTGTAAACAGGTGATAAATGCTGTATCTGATTTTTTTAGATGCACAGGTTTTAAATCACATTCTGTTTCCAAAAATCTGACAAGATATTCGTATTTTTTGAAATTAGAAAATTAGAAAACTATGTCGTTATTGACACCCGATTCAGGATTGTTATTCTGGATGTTGATTTCATTTGGAATCGTTGTTTTTGTACTGGCTAAATTTGGTTTTCCTATCATTCTTAAAATGGTAGAAGAGCGGACGAACTTCATTGAAGAATCTTTGTTGAAAGCCGAAAAAGCGCGCACAGAACTCGATAGCGTGAAAGCCGAAGCAGAGTTGATTCTCGAAAAAGCCCGAAATGAGCATCAGCAAATAATGAATGAGGCTTCACAATTAAGAGAAGCGCTGATTCAGGAAGCCAAAACAAAAGCGATTGGCGAAGCCGACAAAATTATAGAAAATGCAAGGCTGCAAATTCAAAGCGAAAAAGAAGTGGCCATCCGAGATATTCGCAAGCAGGTAGCTGGTTTATCAGTGGATATTGCTGAGAAAGTCCTTCGCAATAAGTTGGATAAGAAAGAAGAGCAGTTGGGTATGATTCAACGCTTGATCGATGAAATGAATATTTCAAAATCGTAAGGTATGAATACCGGACTTACATCGACCCGCTATGCGAACGCTTTGTATCAATTTGCCCTGCAAAAAAACGAAGAGGATAGAGTTTACGAACAGATGAAACTGCTTGTGAAGAGTTTTTCTGTGTTTGATCAACTGAGGTCGGTGCTCGACAATCCTGTGCTTGATAATTCAAAAAAAAAAGCAATTATAGTTCTTGCTATTGGAAATGATATAGAAGCCGTACTCGATAAATTTATTGATTTGGTACTTGTGAATAATCGCGAAAATCAACTGCAAACCATAGGGCTGAAATACATTGATATTTATCGGGAGGAAAAGAAGATATTCTCAGGAAAATTGACCACAGCCATCGAAATTAATGCTACTATTGAAGATCATCTTATGGCTATGATCGAAAAACAAACCCATGGCACACTCGAACTGGAAAAAAATGTGGATCCTGAGATTTTGGGCGGTTTTATGATAGAAGTTGATAATTTACGCTGGGATGCTACTTTGAAAAATGAGCTACGTAGTATAAAAAATAAACTTATTGAGAGTAGTATATAAGTCAGTCTTTGTCGGTGAGATTGTAAATCGTAAATAAGAAAATTGTAAATAAAAATTAGGATGTCAGATAATATTAAGGTGAGCGAAGTGTCCGAAATACTGCGGATGCAACTCGAAGGCATTACATCAGCTGTTCAGTTTGACGAAGTAGGAACGGTTTTACAGGTGAGCGACGGAGTAGTACGTATTTACGGACTTAATAATGCTGAAGCCAACGAATTGCTCGTTTTTGAAAATGGTTTGAAAGCCATTGTAATGAATCTTGAGGAAGATAATGTCGGCGCTGTTTTGCTGGGCTTGACAAGCAATATAAAAGAAGGAGATACGGTAAAACGCACCGGTAAAGTGGCTTCTATTCAGGTAAGCGAAGCCATGCTGGGACGTGTTATCAATCCTTTGGGCGAAGCCATAGATGGTAAAGGCAAAATAATGGGTGAAGCTCTCGAAATGCCCCTCGAACGTAAAGCGCCCGGAGTTATCTTTCGTCAACCGGTGGTAGAACCGCTGCAAACCGGACTGAAAGCCATCGATGCTATGATTCCTATCGGACGTGGACAGCGTGAGCTCATTATCGGAGATCGCCAAACCGGAAAAACAAGTATCGCCATCGACGCCATCATCAATCAGCGTGAAAATTTTGAAGCTGGAAATCCTGTTTATTGTATCTATGTGGCTATTGGTCAAAAGGGCTCCACGGTGGCTTCTATCGTGAATACGCTGAAAGAACATGGCGCTATGGAATATACCGTGGTGGTGGCAGCCAATGCTTCCGATCCTGCAGCTTTACAATATTTTGCTCCTTTTGCCGGAGCTGCCATTGGCGAGTATTTTCGCGATACAGGTCGTCATGCGTTGGTGGTTTATGATGATTTGTCGAAGCAGGCAGTGGCCTATCGCGAAGTATCGCTGATTCTTCGTCGTCCTTCTGGTCGTGAAGCTTATCCGGGCGATATTTTCTATCTCCATTCCCGTTTGCTCGAGCGTGCAGCCAAGATTATAAATCAGCAGGAGGTGGCCGAGCAAATGAATGATCTTCCCGAAAGTTTGAAAGGAAAAGTGAAAGGTGGTGGATCGCTTACAGCATTACCGGTGATTGAAACACAAGCGGGCGATGTGTCGGCATATATTCCTACCAATGTGATTTCGATTACCGATGGACAGATTTTCCTCGATACCGACCTGTTCAATCAGGGAAACCGACCGGCCATTAACGTGGGGATTTCGGTTTCGCGTGTGGGTGGAAATGCGCAGATCAAAGCAATGAAAAAAGTGGCTGGTACACTTAAAATTGATCAGGCTCAATACCGTGAGCTTGAAGCTTTTACCAAGTTTGGTGGTGATATGGATCCGGTAACTGCCATGACGATTGACAAAGGGCAAAAAAATACACGCTTACTTGTACAGCCACTGCATGAGCCAATGCCGATTGAGAAACAAGTGGCCGTATTGTATTGTGGTACGCATGGCTTATTATCGAAAGTAAGTTTAGATAAAATACCTGATTTTCAAAAGCAGTTTCTTTTGACTCTCGAACAGTCGCACAGGGTTGATGTGTTGGATGTAATCAAATCAGGTGTTGTGAACGATGAGGTGACAGCAATTATTGAAGAAGTGGCAAATCGTGTAGCGAAACAAATTTAAGCACGGTTGCACCTTCAGTTTGAAAGTTTTTTACTAAATAGCAGATAAATAGTGGGTTCTTTAAAGGAAATAAAATCAAGGATAAATTCAGTAAAGTCGACTCAAAAAATCACTTCGGCCATGAAAATGGTGTCGTCGGCCAAACTAAGCAAGGCGCAACGAACCATCGAGAACTTTTATCCTTATCAGCAAAAAATTCAGGACTTGCTTCAGCATTTGTTGGCTTCGGCAAACGATGAAGTAGAGACTTTGTATGCCGAAAAGCGTGAACTAAAAAAAGTTGCTATCGTTGTTTTTGCTTCCAATGCAAGTTTATGTGGAGGTTTCAATAGCAGTGTGGTCAAGAAACTTGCCGATGTAATTGCCAATAACCGGCACTTAGGCATGGAAAATATCCTTGTTTATCCCGTAGGCAAGCAAGTATCAAAAGCTTGTAAAAAAGCCGACTATCAGGTAATGGGAAATTTTGATGCCCTGACCGATAAACCATCTTATAATGAATCGCTTGTGCTTGCCGATACTTTAATGTCGGGTTTCGAAAATAATGAGTTTGACAAAGTCGATCTTTTGTATTATCATTTCAATACAAAAAGCAACCAAGAGCTTACGCATGAAACATTTCTTCCAATGAATACCGATAGGGTAGGTGTAAGTCATTCGGCAACAGATTACATAGTAGAGCCCGATCTGCCCACTGTTTTGGAGCACCTGATTCCAAAGGCGCTTCGACTCAAAGTTTATACAGCTTTGCTAGATTCGAGCGCTTCGGAGCATGCCGCACGAACAATGGCGATGCAAATTGCCACTGATAATGCCGACGATATTCTTCAGGAACTTTCGATGCAATATAATAAATCCCGTCAGCAGGCCATTACCAACGAATTGCTCGATATTGTCGGGGGATCGATTGGACAATAATAAATAAAAGAAGAAAATTTTCTAAACAAAAGAGGCTGTCTCAAAATTTTTATTTTTGGGGCAGCCTCACTTAATTATTTCTATACCTTTATTGAACCATTGTTTTGGCTGTTTTTCCATCCACGCGTAATATGTAAAGTCCGCGATTTAATTTTTCGGAATTGAATGTTCCGGTTAGTTTGGCTTGTTGCAGTAAGCGTCCACTAATATCAAACACCTCCACCTGAGCACTTACACCTTCAATAGTAAGAATTCCATTGCTTGAATAAACATTGTTGTCCATTTTCGGATTATTAATTCCGCTTACAATTTTTTTCCAACCTAATACTTCAATTATGTTTGGGTTGGATTCGAAAGAGGCAATCCTTGCTGTACGTTCGCCACCTGCTTCATCTGTTTCATAATTTCCCCAATCGAGTTGATTGTAGCATCTGTAATTTACCACCATTGAATTTGGTACCGACATAGTGAAAGTTCCATCAGTGTTTTTAACGCCTTCTATTCCTTTTTCCATATCCCATCCTAATGCACCAACAATCCATACCCGTTCAGTACCGGCCGGAACAGTTGCTGTTATTTGAATAGTTCCAATTTTTGCAGGATCGTATAAAACTTCAAATTCTTCTACAGCATAAAATGGCTCCTCTACCGAAAATTTAAAATTGCCTGCCGGTTTTTTTTGTTTGTAGCTCCAGCCCGGACCAGATGCAAACTGAAACTCTTCTGAAGTTGAATCTACTGTGTGAATTGTGATTTCAAAAACAACACCTTCCGGAATAGTTTGCACTTTCGTCATTTTTGATGCTGCTGATGGTTCTGCCCAGTAGTTGTATGAACCGGTGATATAACATTCAACAGTTGATGGTGGAGTTAAAACAGCAATTTTTAAATCGCCTTCATGCAAAGTGAATGATACTAACCACGATGCAACCACATCGTTTTGAGCCCATGTACGGTTGTTTGGAAGTTTAGTCCCATTTGCATCTGCTTCTTCGTATTTCCAGTCTGGTCCAGCCCAATACTTATAACCATCAGTCTCCTTTGCATTCGGTAGGTCAATTGTAAAATGTGTTGCATCCACTTTTGTCATTCGGTTTTTAAAACTCCATCCTGTCATATCACCAACAATCCAACATGCGTCAGTTCCTGCGGGTACTGTTACGTTATAGGTAAGTGCCATTGCCTGTTGCGAAAACAGAAATGTGGTAGCAAATAAAATTAAAAGGGTAATTGATTTTTTCATGATTGTAATTTTTTTTAAGTGATTAATTTGATATTTTTTTTAGTTGGTGTCAAAGATACACAAACATATTGTAAAAATAACACTTAGCTGTATTTTTTTATTCTTGAAAAATTGTTTTCTTTGATTTAGTCTTGAATTTTCATGTTTATTTATTGATAATTAGATAGATATTTACTATGTGATATTCATCACACTTTTTTCTATTTTAAAAATTGTACTATAAAATGATTTTCTGCATCTATAAAAAAAACAGGCGACTCACTTTAGCGAGTCGCCTGTTTTTAAAAAGGGTCGGAGAATATTTATTTTTTTACCACTTGCACGAAACCACACTTTTAGCCGGAATACTACATTCAAATTCTTGTTTTGGGTCTGCAATTGTGATATTGATTGTATTTTGTGAGTCATTTAAAAGCACTATCCCGTAAGTGCCATCCGGGTTTTTTGCTGCCGTGTAATGCAATCCATCGAACTTGTAGTTGTTCGATCCTATTCTTACTGCGTTTGGAGCAATTACTTTGGATAAATGTCCGATAAGGTAAAAATGGGATTTACGGTCGAGTGTTGCATAATCTATAGTACTAATGTCTACAGCTCCGTAGCAAGTCGTACAACCGCCCGGGCGGTTGGGCGCTCCGTTTTCGTCGAGCATGAAATTCCATACAAGGACGTTTTTACAGAAATTGTTCAAACTCCCGATACCGATTTCGCGCATGCTCCACATCAAATCACCGTTGAAACTATAATTCCAGCTTCCAATGGACATTTCGGTGAAATACAAATTTTTGTCGGGGAAGGCATTGTGAACTTTCATTAATTCTTCTTTTTCACCGCCATAGGCATGATAGGCAGCGCCGTCGATATATTTGGCAGCTTCAGCATCATTATATATGTTGACCGGATATCCTTGTTGATCGGGGATATTATCGTAGTTGTAGTTATGATCGAATACTACAATTTTAGTTGTTAAACCTGCTTCTGTGAATTTTGGTCCAAGAGCAGTCTTAACAAACTCGGCTTGTTCCTGCCACGACATGTAAAGCGATGCTGAATTTCCGCGGTTCAACGGTTCGTTTTGAATGGTTACCGCATCGATAACGAAGCCTTCTTTTTTCATCTCCTGAATGAATTTTACAAAATAGGTGGCATAATCCTGATAGAATTTGGGATTTAATTGTCCGCTTGTCCACGATTGAAAAGGTTGAAGGTCGGTAAGGTTGTTTACTTTCATCCACTTCGGAGGTGTCCAGGGCGAAGCCAGTATTTTTATTGTTGGATTTATAGCCAGTATTTCTCTGAGTATAGGGAAAAGGTCACGTTTATCAAGTTCGTGAATTGCAAAGTTCTCTATGCCGGGTTCATCGCAGCAAGTATACTCATCCAATGAAAAGTCGGAACAACCGATGGCGATACGAATAGCACTATAACCCATTCCTTTTACAGGATGAAAAGTTTCATTCAACAGTGCAGCTCTGTTTTCTTTTGTCATTTTAAGCAGGTTGTAACATGTCGATCCGGTGATGGCCACACCAAATCCGTCGATTTGCTGAAAGGTTTCATCGGGATGTAGTTGTATTAAAGCTTTAGAATTGTGTTTTGTTTTCAACTTCAAAGGAAGTTTTTCGAACAACATGGAGCGATCGGCAGTAGTAACATATGCCTCAATCTTCTGTTTTTTGGACGATTTACATGCTGTCTTTTTTGCAGATGATATGCCTGTGGATAACAGAACAGAAGCTATCAAAAGCAAAACGGGAATTGTTTTTTGACTTCTCATGGATATTAATATAAGATTAGAATTTGCTTTTTTTTATTTGAAAATGAAAGAAACCACCGATGCATTGTATTGCTCGTACATAAATTTACGACTGCCACAACGAATGTTGTATTTTTGCTTAGCACCGCTTTGGTTCATAATTACCGCTACTTTAGTACCATCCGTATTCAAAAAAGAGGATACCGTTAGGCCTTGTGCCCAATTGGTCGAAGAGTTTTTGATACGAACAGCGCCAAGGCGAACAAATTTTGAAAAATGACCAAGCAGGTAATACTCTTCGTTTCGGAGATAGGTTCCATCGGCTTTAATGGTTACTACACCACGACAGTTTTGACAACCGCCTGTGGTAGTGGTAGGGCCATTCTTCTCGTTTAGTGCCAGGTTCCACATTACAAAGTTTTTTGAACCACGGTTGACGGACGCCATCAGGAACTCTTTCATGTACCAGAACATATTACCCATACGAGTATCTGTATTCCAACCTCCGCCCGATTGTTCGGTAAAATAGACATCCTTGTCGGGGTGTTGTGCCTGTACGGCATCAATTGCCGATGCAGTTCCTCCGTATCCATGCCAACCGGTTCCTGCCACATATTTCCGGGTGATCGGATCATTAAGTATATTGATAGGGTAGTATGACATATCAAAATTATGATCCCAGATAATTATTTTTGTATTGATGTTATTAGCAATGAATTTAGGCCCCAGAAAGTCACGAATAATTGTATTTTGTTCGGTCCATAGCATTTTCATAGTTGGATATCCATTGGTTTCGTGCATTGGCTCGTTTTGGATAGTAATAGCATCGATATTAATTTCTTCGGCTTTGAATGCCTGAATGTACTTTACAAAATACTCGGCAAAGTCATTATAGACTTCGGCACCTTTTAGGCTGCCGCCGTTCATGCTGTTATTCGCCTTCATCCAGGCAGGAGCGCTCCATGGACTTGCCAGAATCTTTATTGTAGGATTAATAGCCTTAATCATTCTGAGTACGGGTAATAAATCATTTTTATCACGCTCAGGAATTGCAAATGTATTGATATCAGGGTTTTCACAATAACTATAAGTACCGATAGAGAAATCGGAAGAACCGATGGTGATTCTTAAATAATTCAATCCGATGCCTTTTTCGGGATCGAATAAGTCTCTTAATAGTTTGTCCCTGTCAGCTGAGTTTAGTTGGTTGATTAAATAAGCAGAAGAGCCGGTTAAAGCAGCTCCGAAACCATCAATGTATTGATAAGTGGTAGCAGTATCCAATACAATCGTAAAATCACCAATTTCTTTTGAAAAATCTATCGGGCTTTGTTTGTTGAGCAGATGTACTTCGTTGTCGGTGGTTTGCCATGCGTAAACATCTCCAACAGAATCGTTGATCTGAGGATCAGTGTCAGGGTCAATAACTACCGGGTCTTTGCAGCTGTATTGCAACAGAAGAAATACTGAAATAAATATAGAAAATTGGAGGAGTTTTTTCATTGTATATAAATAACAATCCATCCAAAAAGACAGTTCTTTTTGGATGGATGAAAGGTACAATTATTATTTGATTTTTACAAAACTGGTTGTTTTGTTGTTGATATTAATCGTGAAGCGATAAATTCCCGGTAGGTTTGCAAAATCATCAGTGCCATTAAAATTACCTTTATCGTTTGGTGAAGGCGAATAAAGATAGCTGTTAGGCATAGCGTAGTTTTGCGAGCTTTCTTCGTTGCCCCAGTTTCTTTGGTGCATGAATTTTACTCCAAATGTAAGTCTCCAGGGTTCTGCAGCAGTAGGATCTACTTCGTGATTTGCAAAGAACACAGTTTCGAAAACGCCTTCTGAAACTTTACGGCAGAAGCGATATTCGAGCGGTGAATTCCAGTTCCATGAGCTTGTTTTTACTCCCGGCGTTCTGGCTGGTCCCATGCCAACACCCACTAACCAAAGGGCATTTGGATATACTGCATCCGTTTGTTCTACAAATACATAATTCAGGCGAGGCAAATAATAAACTGTGTATACACCGGTTTCACCCAGGAATTTAACTGTATTTGTTCCCGTTACTTCAAAGAAAGTTGGATCCATAGAGTTAGCTACATCTGATAGATTGCTGATTGTCATCTCAGTGCCTTTTCCAAGGTACATTTTGCTGTTTGTCCAGTTCTCTTTTGTGGTAACGTTTAAATGATCGGTGGAGGAAAGCTCTACAGTTCCGAAATTGTTTATATTCATCGAGGTTGCTGGCATAAGTTTATCGCCTTCGCCCTTGATTGTGAAATTAAACAAGTCGAGCGTGATTTTTTTGTACCCCACTAATGTAGGATCAGCAAGTTGAATTACGTCGCCTGTTGTGCTTACTATATTGTTATTGATTGTCACATCAATCAAATTTACACCTCCGTTTATCCATCCAAAAACCAGATTGTCGGGGTTTACCCAGTCAATTTTTTTAAGCCAGTTTATTTTCGTTGCCAGGCGGAATGAAATTTGATTTTCGAAGCTTAAACCTTCAGCTGTGTAAATATGTTTTGCCGCATCGGTTAATTTTAGCTCTACCGTTTTGTTGGCAGTGACCAGATAAATTGTTGGAATTGCCGGACGCGATGCAATTGTATTTTCAATAATCGTATCTTTTGTAGTTCCCTCTACATTGATGGAGCTTAAATGGACTTCCACTTTAGCACCATGAGGCATATGCGCCACAAAAGGAACTGCGTATTTTTGAGTATAAGTGGCGCTATTGCCTTTAGTTCTTACTGATTCGGTGGCAATAATTTCGTCGCCTACCACAACTTTAATTTCGAGTGTCGAAAGGGGAGTCAACGGGTCAGATACTCCAACCGAAAGACTGATAGAATCTCCGTATGTAATAGCGTTTTCGGCTACTACAGCATTGTCGAATACAGGCATTGAAACTGGGAAATGAACCCTCAACTCTTCTTCCTGACACGAGGCTACGAAAAAAGTCAGCAGCCCTAATATAATTGATTTAATATTGTTTTTCATATTGAATTTGAGTGATTTATAAAAATTAGTAACCCGGATTCTGAACAAGGTTTGTGTTCAGGTCAATAGCTGTTGTTGGAATTGGGAACAGGTACGAAGTTTCGCTGAAAGTGCGGCGAAGCGGTAAACGTCCGCTGTCGCGTGAGTTTAGAGTATTCATCACCTCTTCAACTTTTCCATAACGTACCAAATCGAACCAGCGTTGGCCTTCGAAAGCCAGCTCAAGACGTCTTTCTTTCAAAATGGCATTCAGCATACTTTCTTTCGACGCTTTTACGCTTGCAGGCAGTGCAGGCAACGAAACACGTGCTCTTACCTGATTGACGATTGTTTCGGCCGCTTCGAGGTTTGATGCTCCATCCAAATTGGCCAATGCTTCAGCTTTCAGTAATAAAATATCTGCAAAACGCATTTTAATAATGCTGTGTACCGCTGAACGCATTTTATACATAAAAGGATAGCTGCTCGAAGGGTAGTAATTGCTCCAACTGGTCTGATAATAAACGATCGATTCATTCATGCGGATGTTGTCGTTTTCGGCTTTGAAAGCTGCAATCAAATCGCGTGATGGCGTTACCCATTTGGCCCAGGAGAAATTTGCTTCGGGATCCAATAGGTCTTTGCCAAACATCCATGTCACCCAGTTACCACCACCTGTAAAGAAATTTGCTTCGAGGATAGATTCGGCTGTAGCTCTGTTTTTTAGATCGGTTCCTGCTGAGTTCAAAGCATAAATATCGCTAAAATTTGGATTTAATTTAAAACCATCGGCAATTACATCGTTGCAATATTGGAGTACCTTAGTGTAATCGCGTGCAGGTTTCTCAGCATAAGCTTTTGCAAGTAAAGCTTTAGCTACAGATTTTGACAACACTGTTTTATCTCCTGCATTGTTAGCGGGTGCATCAACTATAGCCTCAGTCAAATCTTTAATTATCTGTGCATAAGCATCGGCTGGTGCAGTTTGTTTTGGATAATACAAAGGATATACTTCTTCAATGTTTTCAGCTGTAATATCTTTTCCTTCTTTTGTTACAACAGGTATATTTCCCCATAAACGAACCATGTCAAACCAAACCAGAGATCTGAAGATTTTTGCTTCGGCTTTCCATTGTCGGCGTTCGGTAGCAGTTAACGATGCATCCGGAACTTTATCAATGTTTTCGATCACTGTGTTTGCCTGAGCCACATCTGCTAAATAGCGGTCCCAGTCACGAGCCAATACACTGTTACCTCCATCTAAAGCGTTTGTCTCAACAGGCATTACCTGTGAACCTGTGCTGCCGGCATATGCATTGTCTGCACGTGTTTCGGCAAACATAGTTAAATCCAGATACCAGTGTTCCTGTTCTTTCAGTTTTTGATAAAGTGACTGATATTGCGAGTACATTTCCGCCCTAGTTTTGTATTTAATGGAGTCGGTACTGGATGTTTGTCCATATGTTTTTTCGGAGTATTCCGAAATCGGATCATAATCGAGTGAGCATGATGCTACTGTAAAAATTAAGGCAGCTGCAATCAATAATTTAAATCTATTTTTTGTTTTCATTGGAATACTTTTTATCAAAATTCAACATTTAAACCTACAATGAAAGTTCTGGTCTGTGGATAAGTTCCCCAGTCGATGCCTTGAACTGTTCCACTGTTTCCCCATTGATTTACTTCTGGGTCGAAACCCAGATATTTGGTAAAGGTCAGCAGATTAGATGCTGTTACGTAAGGTTGAAGGCGGGTAATGCCTAACTTTTTCATTTTAGAAGGCGCTACGTTATACGACAGTGTTACATCTTTAATTCTCAGGAAACTGCCATCTTCTACGTAATAAGAGGAAACTTTCATGTCGTATCCCGCTTTAGGAATAGAGGTGATCATGCCCGGACGACGCCAGCGATCAAGCACGCGAGTAGATTGATTTTTGCCATCATACATCCCTTCGGTTTCCATGCGCGAAGCATTGAAAATGTCGTTGCCGTAGGAGCCTTGTATTAAGATGCTTAAATCGAAATTTTTGTACGAAAATATATTGGTCATACCATAGGTGAAGTCTGGATTAGGATCACCAATGTAGGTGCGATCCGATGTTGTGATGGATCCGTCGTTATTAAGGTCGCGGTACATCAATTCACCGGTTTCGATGTCTACACCATCGCTAATGTAGCCATAAAATCCTCCTAACGAATGTCCGGGTTCATTGCGAACTACGTATTCGGTAATATTTTCACTCGTTTTAGCGGCATAATAAACCTGAGATAGGACAAGATGAGTGAGTTGGTTTTTGTTAGTAGAAATATTAAAATCGGTTGACCATTTGAAGTCTCTACTATCAATATTTCTTGAATTTATTGAGAATTCAACTCCTTTGTTTGTCATTTCGCCTTCGTTACGGGTAATGGTGGAAGCAGTTGATGCTCCTGCGGGCAAAGTAACATACATCAGCATATCGGTTGTCGATTTTGAATAATAGTCGAGCGCAAAAGTTAGTCTATTCTTCAAAACAGTCAAGTCAATCCCAAGGTTAGCTTGGGTTGTGGTTTCCCAGGTTAAATCGGAGTTTCGAAGTTCATTCATTGTAATGATAGGTACAGCTGTAGCTTTGCCTGTTTCCCACCAGTTTTGGCGGTTGATAACAAATCGTTGCAGGTAGCTGTAGTCACTTAATCCTGCCTGATTCCCTGTTTGTCCCCAGCCTCCACGAATTTTTAAATCGTCGATCCATGTCAGATTTTTCATAAACTTCTCGGATGAGATGCGCCATGCAGCCGATGCTGATGGGAAATAACCCCAACGGTGATTTGGATTTAGTTTTGATGAACCGTCTACACGCATATTGACTGTGGCCAAATATTTGCTATCGTAATTATAAGCCAATCGGCCGACATACGACATAATGGCCCATTCCGATTCGAAAGTTCCACTGCCCTGAGATACTTTGTTTCCTGCATTCACCGTTTTAATACTTCCATCGTGGAAATACTCTGAACTAACATAAGATTTGTTATAGTCAGAAGTCGTTGCTGAAGTTCCACCCATAAAATCAATATTATGTAATCCGAATGATTGATTATAGCTTAAGATATTATCATAAATCATAACAGTGTTCAGCGATCGATCATCTGTTGCTACACCCCCTGTGGTTCTTCCGTAACCGGTTTTTAATGGGTCCAAAAAGCTCGTGTAGTTATTATATAATCGATCAAGTGTAACTGACGAACGCAATTTCAAATTTGGCAAGAAAGTAATTTCGGCACTTCCGGTACTAATAAGCCGATTGTTCATCGATTTATTATCTTCCGATCGGGACATGTTTTCGACCGGGCTGGTGATGTTGACGCCATAGAAATTATCGTTGAATTGGCCTTTGTTGTTTGGATCCCAAATTGTTGCATAGGTAGGGGCATTTATCACCGAGAGTACTACACCCGCACGATTAGCACCCTGACCTGAGATAATACCATTACTTTTATAGTCTGAATAAGATATGTTTGCACCTATCTTCAACCATGGACGAATTTGATTCTCAACATTCGAACGGAAATTAAAACGTTCGAAAAATGCTACTTTGATAATTCCTTCTTCGCCGGTATAACCTGCCGAAAGATAGTAGTTTATTTTGTCGGTAGCATTAGAAATAGAAAGCTGATAGTTTTGTGTTAGTGCATTCTGAAACGTTTCTTTGTACCAGTCGGTTTGATCGGTCAGATTTTCTGGCAACGCGGTGGTCGAACCCATATCACTCAGAAGTTCTCTGTATTGATCTACATTCAACGATTCGATGCGTTTTGTTAAACTGGTAATCCCTGCATAGGCATTCAACGAAATTTTTGAATTACCTTTTATACCTGTTTTGGTGGTGATTAAAATAACGCCATTGGCAGCACGTGAACCATAAATCGCAGCCGACGATGCGTCTTTCAGTACCTGCATGCTTTCGATATCGTTGGCCGAAAGAAACGAAATGTTGTCAAGCGTCACACCGTCAACTACATACAATGGATCATTGCTTGAGTTCATGGAAGTTGTACCACGCACACGAATTACCATGCCTTCGCCGGGTAGTCCATTAGGTTTTATCACCGACACACCAGCGGCTTTTCCCTGTAATGCCTGATCGGCCGATACTATGGGTCGTTGACTAAGATCTTTGGTGGAAACTGAAGTGATAGCTGTGGTTACGTCACGTTTTTTAACCGATCCGTAACCAATTACGACTACTTCGTCGAGCGCTTTGGTGTCTTCGTTCAGCACTATTCTGAATTTTTTTTCTGAACCCACAGTAATCTCTTTAGGATTCATGCCAATGTAGCTTATAATCAGAATGTCTTTAGGTGATGCTTCGATGTTAAAGTTACCATCGAAATCGGTAATTGTTCCTGTACTTGTTCCTTTTATGAGTACGTTTGCCCCAATAATCGATTCGTTTTTACTATCCACAACCACACCGCTAATAACGGTTTTTTGTGCAAACAAATTGAATGGAATAGCCAATGCTATTATCAGTACATACCGTAGCAGATAGTTGCTGCCGGAAGTGAAAATTGTCCATTTTTGTTGAGTGATTTTCATTGATATAAAATTAGTTTTGTTTATATATAATGTTTTTTAGTTGAAGTTTTCTGTATAAGGATAGCTTTTTTATCTAACACATTTGGTTAATTGCCTGATATTTTGTTGGCAATAATTGTTGCAATTTTTTTAGCTCCCTGTTCGTTAGGATGAATATTGTCAGGAAAATTTTCCGGTTGATTCGACATCTCCTGATATAAATCTATCAATGTTAGTTTGTTATGCTGTGCCAATTCTTTTATGATAGGAATTACGCCTTTCACAAGAGTAGAATCGTTGATTCCCCATTCGGTTTTGTATACCGGGACGGGCAAACACAGGTAAATTTTGGGTTGACCCGGAATGGTTTTAAGCGTGTCGATAAAAGCCTGATAATCTTGTTTAAATCGGTCGGCTTGCCAGTTTTGGCTTTTTGTGTCGTTAGTTCCTAATTTTACAATAATAATATCGGGCCGATAGGTAAAAGTGTTTGAAAATTCTTTGCTGATCCAGTACGGAAAATCTCCCTGCTTTTGAAGCGTAGTAGCGCTGCGTCCACAGTTTAATACGCTGTATTTCGGGCCGAGCAGGCTATCGAGCATGACAGGATAGCTTGTTTTGCTTTGTATCTCGAGGCCGGCGCCTTCGGTGATGCTGTCGCCCACGCACGCAACGCGCAATACTTTGTCAGTACAGCCACTAAGCAGAAGGATGCTAAGTAGAATGAATGTGAGTCTTTTCATTGTATTTCAGATATTTGGTTTGTTGTTGAACTATAGTGTCAACTTAACAATAAGTTTGATGCTGCAAATGTATATTATAATATTTTATTGACCAAATAAAAATGTGTTTATTTTACACTAAGTAGCTTGTTTTTTTTCTTTGAATGATATCAATTGTGTTTTTATGACACTATTAGTTTCGAATTCGGTATTTTTTTTTACCTTTGCCGTGTTTATTTTTTGAGATACAAAGATTTATCTAAATACAAAATGGAAGGAACAGAGACTAATTTCGAAACGCTTGCCTGTGTATCGGTGGATTGCGTTATTTTCGGCCACGAAGATGGCGTGCTTAAAGTATTGGTACGTCGTGAGTTTGTTCCCATTGATGGGGAAATTCAACTTGAATGGAAATTGCCCGGAAACCATGTACGCCGAAATGAGGAAATTGGTGAAACTGCTTCACGCATTCTGAAGGAACAAACCGGTCTCGAGAATATTTTCGTAAAGCAGTTTTCGGTTTTCAGTGATCCAAATCGTTTGATGCGTCGGCCTCAGGATTATGAGTGGGTGAAACCACGATTACTTGACGGACGTGTCATTACCATCGGGTTTTATTCGTTGATCAATATGAGTGATGTGGACAACAGCACTCTGATTGATGATGCAAAATGGGTAAATGCCTACGAAATTAAAGATTTGATGTTCGACCACAATGAAATTTTTGACGAAGCCCTGAAGAAACTTCGTTACGATCTATTGCACGAACCTTTGGTATTCGAACTATTGCCTGAGAAGTTTACCCTCACCGAAATGCAACGTTTGTATGAAGCAATTTTCGATACCACTTATGATAAACGAAACTATCGGCGCAAGGTAAATAAAATGGCTTATCTCATTCCATTGGACGAAATACAAACCGGGGTTTCGCATAAACCGGCAAGGCTTTATTCTTTCGATCGTACTATATATGAAAAAACACGCACTGAGCGTTTCGATTTTCGTGTGTGATGACATATAAATATAAATCCACAAAACCGGCTGTAGTTATTTTATTGTAACTACAGCCGGTTTTGTATTATCTGTATTTGTTTTAATTGTCTATTATATTGATAGTTTGTCTTTTCCGGTTGCCGTGTTTTTTACTTTCATAACGAAAATGTAAACAATAGGGATTAAGGATAGAGCATTAGCCCAAATAAGCGGAGCATCATGTAGTAATATACCATAAATAAGCCACATGGTGATACATACCACCACGATGCAATACATCAAAAGTGAAATGCTGTGTGTGTCTTTCGATCGGAAAACTTTTATTGCTTGCGGAAACTGATTCAAAACGGATAGGAGCGAGGCCGAAAAACCAACGAATTCAATTGCTGTCATATTTTATAATTTTTATTTGGGCGGCAAATTTACGAAAAGAAAAATGCTTGTGCAATTGTAGTTAATATTTTGAATTATGTGCTGCTTTTTTATCTGTACTAGAATGTATGTTACATTCGCAAACCGTTCAAAAAAAAGAGGAAGTACACGTTTCTTATTAAACGAGTGCTTCCTTTTTTATGACCCTTATTTTATTAGTTTAAAGCCAATTTTGCTTTTTAGGTTTATCGACGAAGCGCCTATTATCGCTTCGAAATCACCTGGTTCGGATATCCATGCATGTTTTACATCGTCGAAAAAGCTCAGGGCGGTGTTGTCAATAGTAAATGAAAGTGTCTTGGTTTCGCCGGGTTGCAAAGTCAGTTTTCCAAAGTCTTTGAGTTCTTTTGCCGGACGAGGCAATGATGATTTCAGATCGCTGATATAAAGCTGAACAATTTCAGAACCTTCGCGATGGCCAGTGTTTTTTACGCTTACTGTAAAAGTGATTTTGTCGGATGTGGTCATTTCCTTTTTGTCGGCAGTTACTTTACCGTATTCAAAAGTTGTATAACTTAAACCATGACCAAAGCCGAACAAGGGCTTGATGTTTTGTTTGTCGTTCCAGCGGTATCCTACAAATATGTCTTCCTTATAATTTACCTGACCATCTTTGCCCGGAAATTCCCCTACCGAATGTGCTGAATTATCCTCTAGTTTTACCGGAAAAGTAAAAGGTAGTTTGCCCGAAGGATTTACATCTCCCAACAGAATTGCTGCTAAAGCATTACCGCTTTCGGTGCCCAGAAACCAACCCTGAACAATGGCCGGTACTTGCTGTATCCAGGGCATGGCCACTGCGTTGCCCGAAATATTGACAACTATCAGGTGTTTATTTACTTTCGCTAGTTCTGAAATTACTTTGTCCTGATGGTATGGTAATTCCAGTCCTTTTCGATCGGCTCCTTCACTATCCTGAAAATTACTTTTGTTCAATCCTCCCACGAATATAACATAATCTGATGTTTTTGCCACTTCGAGTGCTTCGCGTAATAGTTCATCGAGCGAACGATTGTCAGTCAAATTCTGGCCGGTCTCAACGCCGTTGTAGCTGCCACCGGGATCGCCCACATAGCCACGTGCAAATACCACTTCAGCCTCATTACCGATTCTGTTCTTGATTCCTTCGAGCGGTGATACTTCATATTTGGCTTTCAGCGAAGAGCTTCCCCCGCCCACTGTCATCATCTTGATAGCATTTTCGCCAATTACAGCTATTTTTTTAGTCTTGCTCAGGTCGATTGGTAATACATTGTTTTTGTTTTTTAGCAATACGATTCCTTCTTCTGCAATTTTACGACCTGCAAGAGCATGTGCATGCGTGCCAAACGAGCCGTAAGGCTTGTTTTTGTTCATTGTTGTACGAAATGCCAAACGCAGAATGTTTCGTGCTTTCTGATCCAACTCTTTAGTGCCTACTTCTCCTTTGCGTATCAGTTCAAGGTATGGATTGGCCAGATAATAATTGTCGTAGGCATTGCTTGTTCCTGTTTTTAATCCGTCGGTCCATGTGCCGAATTCCATATCGAGTCCATTGAAAATAGCTTCACGGGTATTGTGCGTTCCACCCCAGTCTGCAATCACAACGCCATCAAAACCCCATTCGTCGCGTAAAATATCTTTTAGTAAATACTGATTATGGCAGGCTTGTTGGTTTTTATATCTGTTGTATGCACCCATAATGGCCCATGCTTCACCTTCCTGAACAGCAGCTTTGAATGCCGGTAAATAAATTTCGTACAAAGCACGGTCGTCGACGTTTACATTTACTGAATATCGGTCGGTTTCCTGGTTGTTCAGCGCAAAATGTTTGACACAGGCAGCCACACCATTTTGCTGAACGCCTTTAATGTAAGGAACTACCATTTGGCCTGCTAAATACGGATCTTCACCCATGTACTCGAAATTCCTACCATTCAGTGGTGAACGGTAAATATTAACCCCGGGGCCAAGTAAAACGTTTTTGTTACGATAACGGGCTTCTTCACCAATGGACTGACCATATAATAAGGACATGTCTTTGTTCCAGGTGGCAGCAAGACAGGTGAGTGCCGGAAATGCAATGCATGAATCATTGGTCCAGCCTGCTTGCGACCATTCGTCCCAAAGCACTTCGGGGCGGATGCCATGCGGTCCATCAGTCATCCAAAAGTCCGGAATTCCAAGGCGGGGTACTCCGGCCGAACTAAATTTAGATTGTGCATGACACATGGCCACTTTTTCTTCCAATGTCATGCGGGCAAGTGCATCTTCCACGCGCTCGTCGATTGGCTTTGTATCGTCCAGATAAACGGCGTATTTGTTTTGGCTAAATGCACTGAATGATATTCCTAAGAGTAGGATTGTAATTGTTCTAAGTTTTTGTAGCATAATGAATAATTTAATGACTTTCCCTGATGTGTAGCTTTTAGTTGAAATTTCAAATATTGTTTTAGTTTAATGTCAGTGCAAATGTAATAATAATTTTCTAGATAGTGTCATTTTGACAATAATATTTTTTTGATTTTTTTGATCATTTTTTTCTTGTTAGGCATATTCGGTTGGTTGTGCTGGTGCATAATAGAAAATCAGATTTTTTTGTTGCATTGCTTTTGTGAAATTAAATTTTTAGTAAGTCGCTATTGTATATCAAAAAATTATTCTTACCTTTGCAACCCAATTTGGAGAAAAACCATCTTGTCAGAAAATTAAGTAGTTAAAGTAATAAAAACAAAGTAAGATGCCTACAATTCAACAATTAGTTAGAAAAGGAAGAGCAGAACTCATCGACAAAAGCAAGTCACCTGCATTGGATTCATGTCCACAGCGTCGTGGTGTTTGTGTTCGTGTGTACACTACCACTCCTAAAAAACCGAACTCAGCAATGCGTAAAGTTGCTCGTGTACGTTTAACTAACCAAAAAGAAGTGAATGCTTACATTCCGGGCGAAGGACACAACTTACAGGAACACTCTATCGTAATGGTACGTGGTGGTCGTGTAAAAGACCTTCCGGGTGTACGTTATCACGTGGTTCGTGGAACGCTGGATACAGCGGGAGTAAACGGTCGTACACAACGTCGTTCGAAATATGGAGCAAAACGTCCGAAAGCAGGTGCTGTAGCCGCAAAAGGTGCACCAGCAAAAGGTGGTAAAAAGAAATAAGCTCTGAGTTCCGTTAAGGGAATTCTCTTTTCAAACAAACAAAAAGATTAACAAAATCAAGTTTAAACACTTGTTTGCGTTTTAAAGGTAGCAGATGAACAGGTTGAGTAAATGATTCGGAGGAATTGTTGAAGCAGAACTAAAGCAACCAAACAAAACAAAAACGGAAATTTTATTAAAAATGAGAAAATCGAAACCAAAAAAACGGTTGATCTTACCCGATCCTGTTTTCAATGAGTCGATGGTTACAAAATTTGTAAACCACTTAATGTACGATGGCAAAAAATCAACTGCTTTCGACATTTTCTATTCATCGCTCGAAGTTGTGAAAAACAAACTTCCAAACGAAGAAAAATCTCCACTCGAAATCTGGAAAAAAGCCCTCGAAAACATTACTCCGCTTGTCGAAGTGAAATCGCGTCGTGTGGGTGGTGCTACATTCCAGGTTCCTACCGAAATCCGTGCTGATCGCAAGGAATCAATTTCAATGAAGAATCTTATATTATACTCACGCAAACGTGGGGGACGTTCGATGGCCGATAAGTTGGCTGCCGAAATCGTTGACGCATTCAATAACCAGGGTGGTGCCTTCAAACGTAAGGAAGATATGCACCGTATGGCTGAAGCGAACCGTGCATTTGCTCACTTTAGATTCTAAATTGAATAATTATAAATTTATAAAAAAGAAAATTCAATAGTTGAAAAATGGCTAAAGGAGATTTAAGTTATAACAGAAATATCGGTATCATGGCGCATATCGACGCTGGTAAAACAACTACGTCTGAACGTATCTTGTTTTATACAGGTTTGACTCACAAAATTGGTGAGGTGCACGATGGCGCTGCTACAATGGACTGGATGGAACAAGAGCAGGAACGTGGTATTACAATTACTTCGGCTGCTACAACCACCTCATGGGACTATGAAGGTGATAAATATAAAATTAACCTCATCGATACTCCGGGACACGTTGACTTCACAGTAGAAGTTGAACGTTCGCTTCGTATTCTCGATGGTGCTGTGATGGCGCTTTGTGCTGTTGGTGGTGTTGAACCTCAATCGGAAACAGTATGGCGTCAGGCTGACAAATATAATGTACCGCGTGTATGCTACGTAAATAAAATGGACCGTTCAGGTGCTGATTTTTTCGAAGTAGTACGTCAGGTGAAAGCTGTATTAGGTGCAAAACCTTGTCCTATTCAGATTCCAATCGGAGCTGAAGAAAAGTTCAAAGGTGTAGTTGATCTGGTTAGGATGAAAGCTATACTGTGGCACAATGAAGCAATGGGTGCTCAGTACGATGTGGAAGAAATTCCTGCTGACCTTATGGCTGAAGCTCAGGAATGGAGAGACAAAATGCTCGAAATTGTGGCTGAATATGACGACGTTTTGATGGAAAAATATTTTGATGACCCTTCAACAATAACTGAAGACGAAATCAAAGTGGCTATCCGCAAAGCAACCCTTTCGATGGAAATTAATCCTATCATTTGTGGTTCGTCATTTAAAAACAAAGGTGTACAAACTATGCTTGACGCTGTTTGTGCTTACCTTCCAAGTCCGTTGGATACTCCTGAAATCGTTGGTAAAGATCCTCGTTTCGAAGATAAAGATACAGTTCGTCATCCCGATGCAAAAGAACCTTTGTGTGCTTTGGCATTTAAGATTGCTACCGACCCTTACGTAGGTCGTCTTTGTTTCTTCCGTGTATATTCGGGTCAGCTTCCTGCTGGTTCGTATATTTATAATACACGTACCGAAAAGAAAGAACGTATTTCACGTATCTTCCAGATGCATTCAAATAAACAAAATCCTGTTGAATTAATTTCGGCTGGTGATATTGGCGCTGGTGTTGGTTTTAAAGATATTCGTACCGGTGATACACTGTGCGACGAAAATCATCCGATCACATTGGAATCAATGGATTTCCCTGCACCGGTAATTGGTATTTCAGTTGAGCCTAAAACTCAGAAAGACCTTGATAAATTAGGTATGGGATTGGCTAAACTGGCTGAAGAGGATCCAACATTTACTGTTCATACACAGGAGCAATCAGGACAGACTATTATTAGTGGTATGGGTGAACTTCACCTCGAAATCATTATCGACCGTCTGAAACGTGAGTTCAAAGTTGAAATTAATCAGGGACGTCCACAGGTGTCGTACAAAGAAGCAATTTCGAAAGCTGTTGAAATCCGTGAAGTTTACAAGAAACAATCGGGTGGTCGCGGTAAATTCGCTGATATTGTAGTGCGTGTTGAACCAGCTGATAAAGATTTCGATGGAAGTTTGCAGTTTATCGATGTTGTAAAAGGTGGTAACATTCCTAAAGAATATATCCCTTCTATTCAGAAAGGTTTCCAAATCGCCATGAAAAATGGTGTGCTTGCAGGATTTCCTCTTGATAAACTGAAAGTTACTGTGATTGATGGTTCGTTCCACGCAGTCGACTCGGATCAGTTGTCGTTCGAAATTTGTGCTCAGATGGCTTATAAAGAAGCTTGTGCCAAAGCAAAACCAATTCTGTTGGAGCCTATCATGAAAATGGAAGTGGTAACACCGGAAGAAAGCATGGGTGATGTAATTGGTGACTTGAACAAACGTCGTGGACAAGTGGAAGGAATGGAATCGAGCCGTACAGGCGCTAGAATCGTAAAAGCAAAAGTTCCATTGGCCGAAACTTTCGGTTATGTAACCGCTTTACGTACTATCACTTCGGGTCGTGCAACTTCTACAATGGAATTCGATCATTATGCTGAAGTTTCAAATTCAATTGCTAAAGAAGTAGTAGCTGAATTTAAAGGTAAAGTAGAACTTTTATAAAATAAGTAAGGACAACAGGCATTCGTCTGTTGTCTTACTCTGTTTTTAAACAAAGCCGGATAGTGAATGACTCTTATCCGGTTTGCAAATACAAATAATTAATTAATAAAATCGACATGAGTCAAAAAATTCGTATTAAACTGAAATCTTACGATCACAACTTGGTGGATAAATCAGCTGAGAAAATCGTAAAAACAGTGAAAGCAACAGGTGCTATTGTAAGTGGTCCAATTCCACTTCCTACTCACAAACGTATTTTTACTGTAAACCGTGCAACTTTCGTGAACAAAAAATCACGTGAGCAATTTGAACTTTGTTCTTACAAACGTCTTATCGACATTTACAGCTCTACAGCAAAAACTGTTGATGCGTTGATGAAACTTGAATTGCCAAGTGGCGTAGAAGTAGAAATTAAAGTGTGATAGAAGCACTTTTTATTAAGTAAATATAATTTTTATATAAACACGACCGATCCCCCGCAAGGGGTTAGGGGTCTTAACAACAATTGAAATGCCAGGATTATTAGGAAAAAAAATCGGAATGACATCCGTTTTCAGTGCCGATGGTAAAAATGTACCATGCACTGTTATCGAAGCAGGTCCTTGCGTTGTTACTCAAATCAAAACTGTAGAAACCGACGGTTATGAAGCTGTTCAGGTAGGTTTTCAGACAAAAACTGAAAAACACACCAACAAAGCTGAAGCCGGAATTTTCAAAGCAGCAGGAGTAGCACCTCAAAGACACTTGGTTGAGTTCAAAGGATTTGAAACTGAATTCAAATTAGGTGATGCTATCACCGTAGAAATGTTCGAAGCCAATACATTTGTCGATGTAGTTGGAACTTCGAAAGGTAAAGGATTCCAGGGCGTTGTAAAACGTCATGGTTTTGGTGGGGTAGGACAAGCAACCCACGGTCAGCACAACCGTTTGCGTGCGCCGGGTTCTTTGGGAGCTTCATCATATCCTTCACGCGTATTTAAAGGTATGCGTATGGGTGGACGCATGGGTGGCGATCAGGTTACTATGCAGAATTTGCAGGTATTAAAAGTAATTCCAGAACACAACCTTATTCTTATCAAAGGTTCTGTACCCGGAGTTAAAGGTTCAATCGTAATCATTAATAAATAATCATGGAACTGAAAGTAGTAAATATTAAAGGAGAAGACACAGGTAGAACTGTTGCATTAAGCGATGCAGTCTTCGGTATTGAGCCAAACGACCATGCTATTTATTTAGATGTGAAACAATATTTGGCTAACCAGCGTCAGGGAACACATTCATCAAAAGGCAGAAGCCAGTTGTCGGGTAGTACTCGTAAATTAGGCCGTCAAAAAGGTGGAGGTGGAGCACGTCCGGGTGATATCAAATCAGGTGTCCGCGTAGGTGGAGGCCGTATGTTTGGACCAACCCCACGCGACTACAATTTCAAACTGAATAAAAAAGTAAAACAGCTTGCCCGCAAATCGGCCTTGTCATACAAAGCAGCTAACAACCTTATTACAGTTGTTGAAAACCTGCATTTTGACGCACCGAAAACCAAAGATTTTGTAACTTTGACAAAAAGTTTGCAAGTTGCTGATAAAAAACCGTTAATTGTTTTAGCAATTGCAAATAAAAACGTATATTTGTCGGCTCGTAATTTATCAAGAGTAAATGTGGTAACGGTTTCGGAATTAAACACTTACGTAGTGCTTAATGCGAAGTCGCTTGTGTTAACTGAAGATTCAGTTGCAGCAATTGAACAAATATTTAAAGCATAAGGAGAACGGAAATGGGAATTATAGTAAAACCAATCGTTACAGAGAAGATGACTAAGCTGGGCGAAAAACTGAACCGCTATGGCTTTAGAGTTCAAAAAACCGCGAATAAGATTGAAATTAAACAAGCAATCGAAGCAATGTACGATGTAACTGTAACAGAAGTAAATACGCTTATTGTTGCTCCGAAAGTGAAGAGCCGTTTTACAAAAAGCGGTGTAATCAGCGGAAAAGCATCAGCTTATAAAAAAGCGATCGTTACAGTAAAAGAAGGAGATCAAATCGATTTTTATAGCAACATCTAAAAATAATTTACAATTTACACATTTACGAATTACAATTTAGTAACGAGCGTAAATGGTAAATTGTAAATATTAAAATAGTAAATAAATAAATGGCTGTACGTAAATTATTGCCCACAACACCGGGGCAGAGACACAAGATTATTGGCACATTCGACACAATTACTGCAAGTGCGCCAGAGAAATCTCTTGTAACAGGCGGAGGAAAATCCGGTGGTCGTAACCATGATGGTAAAATGACCATGCGCTACATTGGTGGCGGTCACAAGAAGAAATATAGAGTAATTGACTTTAAACGCAACAAAGACGGTGTTCCCGCAACAGTAAAAACAATTGAATACGATCCGAATCGTTCGGCACGTATTGCTTTGTTGTTTTATGCTGATGGGGAAAAAAGGTACATTCTTGCACCAAACGGATTGCAAGTTGGTCAGGTAGTTCTTTCAGGAGAAACTGCTGCTCCCGAAGTAGGTAATTCATTGCCTTTGCAAAATATTCCATTGGGTACGATAATTCACAACATTGAATTACGTCCGGGTCAGGGTGCCGCGATGGTACGCTCGGCAGGAACTTTTGCTCAGTTAACTTCTCGCGAAGATAAATATGCAATTATCAAGTTACCTTCAGGCGAAGTTCGTAAGATACTTTCAACTTGTAAAGCAACTATCGGAACTGTAGGAAACTCAGATCATGCACTTGAGAGATCAGGTAAAGCAGGTCGCTCACGTTGGCTGGGACGTCGTCCTCGCGTTCGTGGTGTAGCTATGAACCCGGTTGATCACCCCATGGGTGGTGGAGAAGGCCGTGCGTCAGGTGGACACCCACGTTCTCGCAAAGGCTTGTTAGCTAAAGGGTACAAAACACGTGCTCCTAAAAAACAGTCGAGTCAATATATTATTGAAAGAAAGAAAAAATAATCGAAAAAATTAAGTAAATAATATGAGCCGTTCATTAAAAAAAGGACCATACATCAACCTGAAGCTTGAAACAAAAGTTTTAGCCATGAATGAAAGCGGTAAGAAAACCGTGATCAAAACATGGGCTCGTGCTTCAATGATTTCACCTGATTTTGTAGGTCACACAATTGCAGTTCACAATGGTAATAAGTTTATCCCCGTATATGTAACCGAAAATATGGTAGGTCACAAGTTAGGCGAATTTTCACCTACTCGTAACTTCCGCGGTCACGGTGGTAAGAAAAAATAATCCATTGAAATTTTAATAAGAAAAAATAATCATTTCAAGAAAATGGGTGCAAGAAAAAAAATATCAGCCGACGCAAGAAAAGAAGCGAATAAAACTCTTTATTTTGCCAAGCTTAACGACGTTCCTACTTCACCACGCAAAATGCGCCTTGTGGCCGATATGATACGCGGGATGGAAGTAAACAAAGCGTTGAGTGTACTGAAGTTTTCGTCAAAAGAAGCTTCAGGAAGATTAGAAAAATTGTTGAAATCAGCTGTAGCCAATTGGGAAACCAAAACTGAGCAAAAAGCTGATAACGCTAATTTATATGTAAGTAATATAGCTGTGGATTCAGCAACGATGTTGAAACGCCTTCGTACCGCTCCTCAGGGTCGCGGATACCGCATTCGCAAACGTTCGAATCACGTAACTATATTTGTAGATACCAAAATTACTAACGATAACGAAAATTAATTGCTCGATGGGACAAAAAATTAATCCGATAAGTAACCGCCTAGGAATTATCCGTGGATGGGATTCAAACTGGTACGGTGGTAACAATTATGGTGATACCATACTTGAAGACCACAAAATCAGAAAATATCTGAATGCTCGTCTGGCTAAAGCAAGCGTATCTCGTATCGTTATCGAACGTACGTTGAAATTGGTAACTATCACTGTTTGTACTGCACGTCCCGGTATTATTATCGGTAAAGGCGGACAGGAAGTTGACAAACTCAAAGAAGAATTAAAGAAAGTAACCGATAAGGACATTCAGATCAATATTTTCGAAATTAAACGCCCGGAACTCGATGCTGTAATCGTTGCCAACAACGTAGCTCGTCAGGTAGAAGGCAAAATTGCTTACCGTCGTGCCACAAAGATGGCAATCGCAGCAACAATGCGTATGGGAGCAGAAGGTATCAAGATCATGTGTTCAGGTCGTTTGAACGGAGCCGAGATGGCACGTTCAGAAATGTATAAAGAAGGACGTACTCCTTTGCATACCCTCAGAGCTGATATTGATTATGCACATGCTGAAGCATTGACTAAGGTAGGTATTATCGGTATCAAGGTTTGGATTTGCCGTGGCGAAATCTATGGTAAAAAGGACCTTGCTCCAAACTTTACTGCAACCAAAGAAGCATCACGCGGTGGCGATCGTTATAACAATGATCGTGGTGATCGTAGAGATCGCAACGACAGAAATGATCGTGGTGGTAAAGGTGGCTTTAAAAAGAAAAAAAATTAACTGTTATAAATGAATTTGATTAAAGGAAATTATGTTACAACCTAAAAAAACAAAGTTCAGGAGACAGCAAAAAGGCCGTATGAAAGGCAACGCCCAAAGAGGTAATCAGTTGGCTTTCGGTTCGTTCGGAATTAAATCTCTGGAATCAAAATGGTTAACCGGTCGTCAAATTGAAGCTGCCCGTATTGCTGTAACCCGCTATATGCAACGTCAAGGACAAATCTGGATCCGTGTATTCCCTGATAAACCTATCACTAAGAAACCTGCAGAGGTTCGTATGGGTAAAGGTAAAGGTGCGCCAGAAGGATTCGTAGCTCCTGTTACACCAGGACGTATGTTGTTCGAAGTAGAAGGAGTTTCGTTTGAAATAGCTAAAGAAGCATTGCGCTTGGCTGCTCAGAAACTTCCGGTTACTACTAAATTTGTAGTACGACGTGATTATGATTTTACCTCTCAAAACGTGTAAGGAAAATGAAAACAAGAGAAATTAAAGAATTAAACACAAAAGAGATTCAGGAACGTATAGATGTAGAAAAAGGGCATTTGGTTCGTTTAAAGCTGAATCATGCCATTTCTCCACTCGACAATCCGTTGCAAATTAAAGTGGTACGCCGTACATTAGCACGTCTTGCAACTGTGTTGCGTCAGCGGGAAATTAATCAATAAAAATTAGATCCTGATGGAAACAAGAAATTTAAGAAAAGAGAGAACGGGTGTGGTTTTCAGTAACAAGATGGACAAAACCATTACTGTGGCTGTAAAATGGAAAGAAAAACACCCTATTTACGGAAAATTCGTAAATAAGACAAAAAAATACCATGCTCATGACGAGAAGAACGAATGTAACATTGGAGATACAGTTCGTATCATGGAAACTCGCCCGCTGAGTAAATTAAAAAGATGGAGATTAACTGAAATTATCGAAAGAGTTAAGTAATTATGATACAACAAGAATCAAGACTCGTAGTTGCGGACAACAGTGGTGCCAAAGAAGCACTTTGTATCCGTGTATTGGGAGGAACCAGCAAACGTTATGCAACGCTTGGTGATATTATTGTGGTGGCAGTGAAGAGTGTAATTCCTTCATCCGACATCAAAAAAGGTATCGTTTCAAAAGCTGTTGTGGTTCGTACAAAAAAAGAAGTACGTCGTGCCGACGGTTCTTATATTCGTTTCGACGATAACGCCTGCGTATTGTTGAACAATGCTGGCGAAATCCGCGGAAGCCGTATATTCGGTCCGGTAGCTCGTGAATTGCGTGCTACAAACATGAAAATCATTTCACTTGCACCTGAAGTGCTTTAATCTTCGAAAAACAAAATAGAGATGAGTAAATTACACATAAAAAAAGGTGATACCGTTTACGTAAATGCCGGGGTTGACAAAGGAAAAACCGGTCGCGTGTTGGAAGTGCTTGTGAAAGAGCAACGCGCCATCGTAGAAGGTGTAAATATGGTGTCAAAGAGCACTAAGCCTAACGCAAAAAGTCCTCAGGGTGGCATCTTGAAACAAGAAGCAGCTATTCATATTTCTAATTTAAATCCTCTGGAAAACGGTAAACCCGTTCGTGTAGGTCGCAAATTGAATGTTGAAGGTAAATTGGTGCGTATTTCTAAAAAATCAGGAGGAGAAATTTAAGAATGAACACAGCAAGTTTAAAACAAGATTACAGAGAACGTATCGTTCCTATCTTAATGAAAGAGTTTGGTTACAGTTCTGTTATGCAAGCTCCAAAATTAGAAAAAATCGTTCTGAACCAAGGATTGGGTATAGCTGTTGCCGATAAAAAAATTATCGAAGTTGCTATCAACGAAATGACAACAATTACTGGTCAGAAAGCAGTGGCTACAATGTCTAAAAAAGATATTTCGAATTTCAAACTTCGTAAAAAAATGCCTATTGGTGTTCGCGTAACGCTACGTGGTGATCGTATGTACGAATTTTTGGAACGTCTTATCCGTGTTGCCTTGCCACGTGTACGTGACTTTAAGGGTATCGAAAATAAATTGGACGGACGTGGAAATTATACGCTCGGTATTACCGAACAAATTATTTTCCCTGAAATCAATATCGAAGCTGTTTCTCGCATGTTGGGTATGAACATTACATTTGTAACTACAGCCAACACCGACGAAGAAGGATTTGCTTTGTTGAAGGAATTTGGATTACCATTTAAGAAAAACTAATCAGAGAGATATACAATGGCAAAAGAATCAATGAAAGCCCGTGAGGTGAAAAGAGCCAAACTGGTAGCAAAATTCGCTGCAAAACGTGAAAGTTTAATCGCCGAGGGTAATTACGAAGGACTTCAGGCTTTACCAAAGAATGCATCTCCGGTGCGTTTGCACAACCGTTGCAAAATTACCGGACGTCCTAAAGGATACATGCGTCAGTTCGGAATTTCACGTATACAGTTCCGCGAAATGGCTTCGAAAGGTTTAATTCCGGGAATTAAGAAAGCAAGCTGGTAAACACATTTACTATTTCATTATTTACCATTTCGATTGTAAATTTTAAATAGTAAATGCTGAATTATTATATATAGTAAATTTTATAAATATTGTCCCGGTAGTCGGGATCAATTTAAAAAAACAATTTTATGACAGATCCAATCGCAGATTATTTAACCCGATTGAGGAATGCTATTAAAGCGAACCACCGCGTGGTTGAAATTCCTGCATCGAACTTAAAGAAAGAAATGACCCGCATTCTTCACGAAAAGGGTTATATTCTTAATTACAAATTTGTTGAGGACGGAGTTCAAGGTTCCATCAAAATAGCCTTGAAATACGATCCGGTAAACAAAGTAAATGCAATCAAAAAATTGATTCGTATTTCTACCCCAGGTCTTCGTCAGTATGTTGGCCACAAAGATATGCCACGCGTATTGAATGGTTTGGGTATTGCAATTCTTTCTACATCGAAGGGTGTAATGACCAACAAAGAGGCAGCCGACTTAAATATTGGTGGTGAAGTTATTTGTTACATTTATTAATAGGAGGAAAGAAAAATGTCAAGAATAGGAAAATTACCCATTAGCATTCCTGCTGGAGTAACAATAAAAGTAGAAGACACCCTCGTGACTGTGAAAGGCCCTAAAGGCACACTGATCCAGGAAATAAATCCAAATATAACAGTTTCGGTTGAAGCGAATGTTTGTACAGTAACACGTCCGGACGATGAAAAAATAAACCGTTCGATGCACGGTCTGTACCGTTCATTGATTCAAAATATGGTGATTGGTGTTTCAGAAGGTTATCAAAAGAAATTAGAACTGGTTGGGGTTGGTTATCGTGTATCGAACCAAGGTCAGGTTTTAGAACTTGCTTTAGGTTACACACACAATATCTTTTTAGGTTTACCTGCCGAAATTAAGGTAGAAACCAAAAGCGAACGTAACCAGAATCCAGTGATCTTGCTCGAAAGTGCAGACAAACAATTAATTGGACAGGTTTGCGCAAAAATACGTTCATTCCGCAAACCAGAACCATACAAAGGAAAAGGTGTACGTTTTGTGGGTGAAGTTGTTCGCCGCAAAGCAGGTAAATCTGCAGGTAAAAAATAATTTACGTAAACTTGTGAAATTATGACAACAAATTTAGATAGAAGAACCAGAATAAAAGCACATATCCGTCACAAAGTGTCGGGTACTGCCCTTAAACCACGTTTGACGGTTTTCAGAAGCAATACACAAATTTACGGTCAGTTAATCGACGACGTAAACGGAAAAACTTTAGCTTCAGCCTCTTCACTTGGTTTAAAAGATAAAGTAAATAAAATAGAACAGGCTGCCAAAGTAGGCGCATTATTAGCTAAAGTAGCTATGGAAGCCGGAATTACAGAAGTGGTATTTGACCGTAATGGTTATTTGTATCACGGTAGAGTTAAACAATTAGCTGACGCTGCTCGCGAAGCGGGTCTTAAATTTTAATAAAGCAAGGCAACGAATATGAATAAAGTAAAAACGACCAACGATCTGGAATTAAAAGACAGATTAGTAGCTGTAAATCGTGTTACAAAAGTAACCAAAGGTGGACGTACCTTCAGTTTTTCAGCTATTGTTGTGGTAGGAAATGAAGATGGAATAGTAGGTTGGGGACTCGGCAAAGCAGGTGAAGTAACAGCTGCTATTGCTAAAGGAACAGAAGCTGCTAAAAAGAACCTTATTAAAGTGCCTGTGCTCAATGGAACCATTCCTCACGAACAGTTAGCTAAATTTGGTGGTGCTCAGGTTTACATTCAACCTGCATCGCAAGGTACAGGAGTAAAAGCCGGTGGTGCAATGCGCGCTGTGCTCGAAAGTGTTGGTGTAACTGATGTGTTAGCAAAATCAAAAGGTTCATCGAACCCACACAACCTTGTAAAAGCAACTATCGTTGCTTTAGGTGAATTGCGTGATGCACATACTGTGGCTCAAAACCGTGGTGTTTCTCTTGATACAGTGTTTAACGGATAAAAGTAAAAATTATGGCAACAATAAAAATTAAACAAGTTCGCAGTAAAATCAAATCTCCAAAAACTCAGAAATTGACTTTGGAAGCATTAGGTTTGAAAAAAATGAATGCCGTAGTTGAACACGAAGCAACACCTCAAATTTTGGGAATGGTAGCTAAAGTGAAACACTTGGTTGAAGTGATAAAATAATATTATTCTAAGACTCTTTAAATAAAAAGATATGAATTTAAATAATTTAACCCCCGCAGTAGGTTCTGTTAAAACCCGTAAAAGAATTGGTCGTGGTACCGGTTCTGGTTTAGGCGGTACTTCTACAAAAGGGCACAAAGGACAGAAATCACGTTCGGGTTATTCCAAGAAAATTGGTTTCGAAGGTGGTCAGATGCCAATTCAACGTCGTTTACCAAAATTCGGTTTTAAAAACGTTAATCGTGTTGAATACAAAGCTATCAATATAGAAACACTCGAAGCGCTTGCCCTCAGTGCAAAACTTTCGAAAATTGGATTATCCGAATTACGCGAAGCTGGTTTCCTTTCGAAAACTGCTTTAGTGAAAATTTTGGGTAAAGGTGTTTTGACAACTAAAATTGATGTTGAAGCTAACGCATTTTCAAAATCGGCTGAAGAAGCAATAGTAGCCGCAGGTGGAACCGTAGTAAAATTATAATCGCATGAAATTCATAGAGACACTTAAAAATATCTGGAAAATCGAAGACCTACGTAGTCGATTGTTAACAACAATTCTGTTTGTTTTAATTTATCGTTTTGGTTCTTTTATCGTTCTTCCAGGTATTGACCCAACCGCGTTGACCGCGTTAAAATCTCAAACCAGTGGTGGTTTATTGGCATTGTTGGATATGTTCTCTGGAGGTGCGTTTGCCAATGCATCGGTTTTTGCATTGGGTATAATGCCTTACATTTCGGCTTCGATTGTAATACAATTACTTACAATTGCAGTTCCATATTTTCAAAAAATGCAACGTGAAGGCGAAAGTGGTCGTCGCAAAATGAATCAATATACCCGTTACCTGACTGTAATAATTCTGCTTTTGCAGGGTCCTTCGTACTTAATTAATTTAAGTGTGCAGTTAGCTCAGGCAGGTTCGGCTTTGCCGAGTGGTTTTTGGTTTACTGCTTCTACTACGCTTATTCTTGCCGGTGGTAGTATGTTTGTAATGTGGTTGGGTGAGCGTATCACCGACAAAGGAATTGGTAACGGTATATCGTTTATCATCCTTGTTGGTATTATTTCCCGTTTCCCCGGAGCTGTAATTAAAGAATTTGCTTCTCGCTTAACCGATGCAGGTGGTGGATTGGTAATGTTCCTTGTTGAAGTTGTATTTTTGTTGCTCGTTATTGCGGCTTCAATTATGCTTGTTCAGGGAACACGCAAAATTCCTGTACAGTATGCAAAACGCGTAGTTGGTAACAAACAATATGGTGGAGTACGTCAGTATATCCCTCTGAAAATTAATGCTGCCGGTGTAATGCCTATCATTTTTGCTCAGGCAATTATGTTTATTCCTATTACATTGGCCGGTTTTACTCATTCAGAAGCTGTAAATAGTTTTGTTGGTGCATTTATGAATAACAACGGTTTTTGGTACAATCTTGTATTTGGTTTGCTGATTATTGCATTTACGTATTTCTATACGGCAATCACTATCAACCCAACTCAGATGGCCGAAGACATGAAGCGAAACAATGGTTTCATTCCAGGTATCAAACCGGGTAAACGTACTTCGGAATATCTTGATGAAATCATGTCGCGTATCACTTTGCCGGGATCTATCTTTTTGGCAATAGTAGCTGTTATGCCGGCTTTTGCATCTTTACTGGGAATTAATCAGGAATTTGCACAGTTTTTCGGTGGAACTTCATTGTTAATTTTGGTAGGTGTAGTGCTTGATACACTGCAACAAATTGAAAGTCACCTTTTGATGCGCCATTACGATGGATTGTTGAAATCGGGAAGAATAAAAGGACGTTCGGGCGGAGCTTCTGCCTACTAATAAACGATTGAATGATTTTTTTAAAAACTGATGAAGAGATTGAATTACTCCGAACCAGTAACCAAATAGTAGCTAAAACATTAGCCGAAATAGCAAAAATAATTGCACCGGGCGTAAGCACGATGCAATTAAACAATCTTGCAGATGAATTTATCAGGGACAATGGAGGTATTCCTAATTTTTTAAATTACGGTGGTTTTCCATATTCCATTTGTGCTTCTGTAAACGAACAGGTAGTACATGGTTTCCCCTCAGAGAAGGTGATTTTGAAAGATGGTGACATAATTTCGGTTGATTGTGGAGTATTAATAAACGGATTTAACGGCGACTCGGCTTATACCTTTTGTGTGGGCGAAGTGAAACCTGAAATCGTAAGTTTATTAAAAACAACAAAAGAATCTCTGTACAAAGGTATAGAGATGGCAGAAGAAGGAAAAAGGATAGGCGATATAGGTTTTGCAGTGCAGACTTATTGCGAAGAAAGAGGTTACTCCGTCGTTCGCGAAATGGTTGGTCACGGTGTAGGTCGAAAATTGCACGAATCGCCTGAAGTACCCAATTACGGAAAAAAAGGGAACGGAGTTTTGCTAAAGTCAGGTATGACAATAGCAATCGAACCGATGATTAACCTTGGAAGCCGTCATTTGGTTTTCGAAAAAGATGGTTGGACAACCCGAACACTGGATCGTAAACCTTCTGCTCATTTTGAACACTCAGTAGCTATCAGACGGGGAAAAGCGGACATTTTATCGAGTTTTGAATATATAGAAAAAGTTTTAGGCAACAAAGCAATATAATTTATGGCCAAACAAGCAGCAATTGAACAAGACGGAACAATTATCGAAGCATTATCTAATGCCATGTTTCGTGTCGAACTGGAAAACGGTCACGTTATAACGGCTCATATTTCCGGTAAAATGCGTATGCATTATATTAAAATTTTACCCGGCGATAGAGTGAAAGTGGAAATGTCGCCTTACGATTTATCTAAAGGAAGAATTTCGTTCCGATACAAATAATTTCGGATTCAACGTTTGGCGGTTTCGTTACGCGTTAAGGAATTCAACAATCAGCATTTGTTGGTTGAAAAAAGAAGAAAAACAAATTAAATATCTTCAGAAAATGAAAGTAAGAGCATCTGTAAAAAAGCGCACCGACGATTGTAAAATCGTTCGCCGTAAAGGCCGCTTGTACGTAATTAACAAAAAGAACCCAAAGTACAAACAACGTCAGGGTTAATTAAAATTTTATAAGCAAAATAAAGTAAGTTTATGGCTATAAGAATTGTCGGAGTAGATTTACCCCAAAACAAACGCGGGGAAGTTGGATTGACTTATATCTACGGAATAGGTCGCAGTAATGCAAAAAAGATTTTAGAAGAAGCTGGTGTTGATATCAACATCAAAGTAAAAGATTGGACTGACGACCAAGCAGCTAAAATCCGCGAAATCATTGGTGCCGGATACAAAGTAGAAGGTGATCTTCGTTCGGAAGTACAGTTGAACATCAAACGTTTGATGGACATCGGTTGCTACCGTGGCGTACGTCACCGCATCGGCCTCCCATTGAGAGGACAAAGTACGAAAAACAATGCTCGTACTCGTAAAGGTAAAAAGAAAACAGTTGCTAACAAGAAAAAAGCAACTAAATAAGGTTTAACTGTTAGCGAATTTTAGAAAGCTAAATAATATTTAAATAATATGGCAAAGAAAACAGTTGCAGCCAAGAAAAGAATCGTAAAAGTTGATGGAGTAGGTCAGTTGCACGTACACTCTTCTTTTAATAACATTATTGTTACACTTACCAATGGTGACGGACAGGTTATTTCGTGGTCGTCAGCAGGTAAAATGGGATTCCGTGGCTCAAAGAAAAATACTCCTTATGCTGCCCAAATGGCTGCTCAGGATTGCTCGAAAGTTGCATTCGATTTAGGCTTACGCAAAGTGAAAGCCTATGTAAAAGGACCAGGAAACGGACGTGAATCTGCTATTCGTACTGTACACGGTGCAGGTATCGAAGTGACAGAAATTGTAGATGTTACTCCACTTCCACACAATGGTTGTCGTCCTCCGAAACGCAGAAGAGTATAATTTGAATTTGGAGAATTAACCGTAACGTGTAAAACAGGTTGTCCGCTGATTTGGATTGCAGAATTATAACCTCTCAGCAGTCGCGGCTGTATCAATGCACAATCGGGGAGCACGCATCTTAAAAAAAATAATTAAAATAAAAGAATAAAATGGCAAGATATATTGGACCAAAGTCAAGAATTGCCCGTAAGTTTGGTGAAGCTATTTTCGGACCTGATAAAGTGTTAGCGAAAAAGAATTATCCTCCCGGACAACACGGTCAGGGACGTCGCAAGAAAACGTCGGAATATGGTATTCAGTTACGCGAAAAGCAAAAAGCTAAATATACTTACGGTGTATTAGAAAAACAATTCCGTAATTTGTACGAAAAAGCACAGAGTAAACCAGGTGTTACAGGTGTTGTTTTGTTACAGTTATTAGAATCTCGTTTGGATAATCTCGTTTATCGTTTAGGATTTGCTCCAACACGTGCTGGTGCCCGTCAGTTGGTAAGTCATAAACACATTACTGTTGATGGTAAAGTTGTAAATATTGCTTCTTATCATGTTCGTGCAGGTCAGGTAGTGGCTGTTCGCGAAAAAGACAAATCGATGGAAGTGATTGCGGAATCGTTGAACGGTTTTAACCACACCAAATATCCTTGGATTGAATGGAATGCATCTACACTTTCAGGTACTTACTTACACATCCCTGAACGCGAAGATATTCCTGAAAATATCAAAGAACAGTTAATTGTTGAGTTATACTCTAAATAATAAGTGAAACCATGGCTATATTAGCATTTCAAAAACCTGAAAAGGTAATCATGTTGGAAGCTGACGCATTTCAAGGTAAATTTGAATTTCGTCCGTTAGAACCGGGTTACGGTATTACCATAGGTAATGCTTTGCGCCGTATCCTTTTGTCTTCTCTCGAAGGTTTTGCAATAACTTCGATTAAAATTGAAGGAATAGATCATGAGTATTCAACAATTCCAGGAGTAATCGACGACGTTACCAACATTATTCTTAATCTGAAACAAGTTCGCTTTAAGCAAATTGTAGAAGATATTGACAATGAGAAAGTAACAATTAATGTGGCTGGATTGTCTGTTTTAAAAGCTGGTGATATAGGAAAGTATTTTTCAGGTTTTGAGGTGTTAAATCCCGAACTTGTAATTTGCGAACTTGATCCTAGTGCAAGTTTTCAGATCGACATTACCGTAAACAAAGGACGTGGTTATACTCCCGCCGAAGACAACAGAGTAGCTACTGCCGAAATTGGTGTAATTCCTATCGATGCGATTTTTACACCTATTCGTAATGTAAAATATACGATTGAAAACTACCGCGTTGAACAGGTAACCGACTACGAAAAGTTGGTGATCGAAATTAGTACCGATGGTTCTATACACCCTAAAGAAGCTTTGAAAGAAGCTGCAAAAATTCTGATTCACCATTTTATGTTGTTCTCTGACGAAAAAATTTCGTTAGAAGTGACTGAAGGTGAGGGAACTGACGAATTCGATGAGGAACTTCTCCACATGCGCCAGTTGCTCAAAACAAAACTGACCGATCTCGAACTTTCTGTTCGTGCGTTGAATTGTTTGAAAGCTGCTGATGTTGAAACCTTAGGCGAATTAGCCGGTTTCCACAAGCACGACTTACTTAAATTCCGCAATTTCGGTAAGAAATCACTTACCGAACTTGAAGAAAAGTTGGAAAGTCTGAATTTGTCATTCGGAATGGATGTTGCCAAATATAAATTAGATAAAGAGTAAAGAGATGAGACATAATAAAAAATTCAATCATTTAGGCCGCAAAACGGCTCACAGAAAGGCAATGTTGTCCAATATGGCTTCTTCTCTTATTCAGCATAAGAGAATTGCCACTACTTTGGCTAAAGCTAAAGCATTGCAAGTATATGTAGAACCATTGCTTACAAAAGCAAAAGACGATACTACTCATTCACGTCGTACAGTTTTCAGTCATCTGCAAAACAAGGAAGTAATCACTGAATTGTTCCAGAATGTAGCTCAGAAAATTGCTGATCGTCCTGGTGGATATACCCGTATTTTACGTACAGGTTTCCGTTTGGGTGATAATGCCGAAATGTGTATTATCGAATTGGTTGATTACAACGAAAATATGTTGAAAGAAAAATCAGCCAAGAAAGCTGCCCGCACACGTCGTTCGAGTGCTGCAAAAAAATCTGAAGCTGCTCCGGTTGCAAAAGAAACACCTGCAGTAACTGAAGAGAAAGCTGAAGTAGCTGAATAAGATACAACTTTCAAAACGATAAATGCAAAAAGAGCGAAATCTGTAAGGATTTCGCTCTTTTTATTTGTTAACCAATGGGTATTGTACCGTTGCAGAGTTGTTTCACGAAGTAATATTTGGCTGATAACCTATTTGATAGAAAACCAAAGTTAAAGCTTTTTCTATATTATCACTTTGCGATGCGTTCAACTTTAATTTATCTTTATAGTTATTGAAGTACTGTCGGTCTGTACAGAATCGTTTTGTTCAACCCCGATTTCGTTGCTTTGATGCGATGCCTTCTTTAGTTCATTTTTTACAGCAATTGTGCCTGTTAGCATTGCTATTACGATAATGATAAAAGCGCCTGTAAGTAATTTATTGCTTGTTTTCATATTGTTATATTTTCAATGATTTGAAATAATTTGTTTGATACCCGATAAAATAATTGTTTTTGTAAAATTGATCAATCTTTCAGCTGAACTCTCCTGACTTTCTTCTGTACGTGCTATTTCTGCCATCGGATGATTGGAGACATCTTTTCCCGTTCCACCGTAATCAGAATAACTGTTATAGAGAATACTTATTCCTATAATTGCTATTACAAAGAAAGCTTTTAACTTTTTTCTTTTGATTGTTATATTTTTCATATCCAGTTGCTATTTCAATTTGTTTAGGAGATGTAGTAACAAATGCTTTTGCTGACCGTCAGTCAGTTTTGTTCCTTATATTCATCGTATTGTTTTTTTACCTCTTCGAAGGTCATACCCAGTATATTCATGTTTTTAAAAAATACTGGTAATTCTTGTTCAATGAACTGCTTCCGTCGATAGGTGATGATCCTTGTTTTTGCTTCTGGCGAAACAAAATAACCTACGCCACGCTTGTTGAATATTATCTCTATCGATTGCAGAAATTCAAACGTTCTCATTACGGTATTGGGATTCACCTGCAGGGCTACGCCCAGTTCCCTCACCGACAGAATGCGGTCGCCTTCGTTCCAGCGCCCCAGCAAAATCTGTTCGCATATATAATCGCCAATTTGCAGGTAAATGGCTTGAGTGTCTTTAAATTCCATAATGTTATACTTCTTTTTCGGTTAATCGGAAATAGCTTACTATCCATAAAAATGGTACTACAAGATAACTGCCTATTTCAAATGTTTTCGATAATACATTCAAAGTGGTGGATTGATTGAAATCGTAGTGCGACAGATAGAGGTTGTTAGTTGCTAATGAGTAAGTACCAAATGAAATTCTGATAAAAAGAATTTCGATGGCAATTAATATCGCGCCGAAAAGCGCTATTGCCAGCATAGTCTTACCAACGGCGTTTCTTTTGAAATAGATCGACCCCAACAGAAAGACAGATTGGATAAATGCAAAAGTACCAAATGTCTTAAAAATACTGTTTTTCACAAAGTGCTGAAGGCTTTCAGGCACGCCGTTGATGTTTGCATCTATGCTGAATATACTTAAATCAATAGGATTGTTTAAGCCGAAAATCAGATTTCCGACAACGGTACCAAGGCTGTTACCTATGACGTAAGTGATCAGAAACATTATAAAATAATAAACAGTACTCAGAAGTATTGATGCTGTAAGTTTTTCGGTATGTGTTGCCGGAATCAGCAGGTAGTGCATTCCTCCAGGTGTATACGCAAATATTTTAAACTGGTTGGCAGCAAATATAAATCCTGTAATATATAGAAAGAAACGAACTGTTTCATCATTGCGTACCAAAGCAAAAACAAGGATGGCTATTCCCCAAAAAGTTATTTCACGTTGTATGTTTTCAGTAATATATCGTTTCAGCAATAGTCCTAATCGATTGAAATTAAATGTTGTATTCATAATGTAGAGCAATTAAAAAATTTGAGTTATTTCTTTAGTTTTATTCAGTACGGCGTTGAAAAGCAATTCTATATCTACTTTGCTTTCTTCGCCATGTGGGTTTTTGCATACCTGATATAGTCCGCGAAGATTGTCTTCGCTGTAAAGGACGTTGATGTCCATATTGTTTCGGTCACTCACCTTGAAAAGTAATTTTTTAGATATGTTTTCTAGTGACTGGTTAAAGACGATTTCGTGTTTCTCCATGATAAGTATGTTGTCAATCAGGCTGTCCAAATCGTGTACCTGATGGGTGGAGATAATCAAACAGCGGTTCTCGTCGACTCCGGAAGCCACCATTCGGCGGAACTGTCCTTTCGAAGGAATATCTAATCCGTTTGTAGGCTCATCCATAAGTAGTAATTTGGTGTTTGTAGCCAAACCGAATGCAATAAAAACCTTTTTCTTTTGCCCGTGCGATAGTTTGTTGATCATGGCTTTCTTATTGTCAATGTCAAATTCCTTAAGGTATCCGTCGAATTGCTCGGCATTGAAGTTTGGATAAAAAGGAGCATATACCTTTTCGTAATTAGAAATGCTCATCGTTAGTTGTGGAAGCTCTTCGGGCAGAAAGAAAATTTCCTGAAGCATTTCTGGCGAACGCCTGCGAGGGTCAGCACCTAAAGTTTCTATTTTCCCTTCTTTTGGGAATACAAGTCCGGAAATTAGTTTCAGCAATGTGCTTTTTCCTTCTCCGTTTTTACCAAGCAAACCGTGTATACGTCCTGCCTCAAGTTGCAAACTAATGTTCGACAAAAGTTTAGTGCGTTTGCTGTAGCTAAACCCTAATTGTTCGATTGTTATCATATGAATATATTTAAATTTTATAGTGTTCTAGTGAAATAGTACACCGCAAAAGTATTTCAATATTTTGATATTCCAACAAAATGAGCGTTAATTAATGTTAATCACGGAAAAATATATTTCAGATTCAATTATTGTGCTGAAAATCAAAATGTTTTAAAATTTCAAAATATATAAATAATGAATTCAATTTAATAATATTACCTTTGTCCGAAATTATAATCAAATAAAAACAACTATACATGCTACATGCTACCGAAGATAAGCTGAAGGAATTTGAACGATTGCTGAATATAATGTCAGAATTGCGTATAAAATGTCCGTGGGATAAGGAGCAAACTTTTGAAAGTCTCCGTTCGCATTCCATCGAGGAAGTGTATGAATTGACCGATGCCATTATACGCAATGATATGCAGGACATCAAAAAAGAATTGGGCGACATGCTATTGCATATTGTATTTTATGCTCAAATGGGCAGCGAAACCAATGATTTTGATATTTATGATGTTTGCAAATCGCTGAATGAGAAATTGATTTATCGGCATCCACATGTGTTTGGCGAGGTAGAAGCAAACAATGCTAAAACTGTGGAGCAAAACTGGGAGCAACTCAAGCTAAAGGAGAAGGATGGTAATAAAACAGTTCTCTCGGGCGTACCTGCTTCTTTACCGGCAATGATCAAAGCACACCGGATACAGGACAAAGCCCGTAGCGTAGGTTTCGACTGGGAAGAACGTGAACAGGTTTGGGGCAAAGTACAGGAGGAAATTGACGAACTGAAAACCGAAATCGGAGCGATGGACAAAGATAAGATGGAAGCGGAATTTGGAGATTTGTTGTTCAGCCTAATAAATGCAGGACGTTTATATGGAATTGATCCTGAAAATGCGTTGGAACGCACCAACCGTAAGTTTATAAGTCGTTTCAATTATCTTGAGTCGAAAACAATTACACAGGGGCGCGACCTAAAAAAAATGACGTTGGCCGAAATGGATGAAATCTGGGACGAAGCTAAAGCTATTGAAAGAAGCAGGAATCGATTCTGAGTTTCTGGTTCAGCAAAAACATTAAAAATCCTTACTAAACGCTCTTTATCCATTGATAATTTATCAACAGATAAAGAGCGCTTATTTTTTATTTCAATATTTATAAACTACCAGTCTCCACAGACGGAAATCAGTTTGTTTTGGCTTTATAGGCAAGGGCGTACATTTTCATTTGTTTCACCATGGCCACCAAGCCATTGGAGCGGGTAGGAGAGAGATGTTCTTTCAAACCAATTTTGTCGATAAAATAAAGCTCTGTATTTAGTATTTCGTCGGGTGTGTGGCCGGACATGACGTTAATTAGCAGTGAAACAATGCCTTTCACCAGAATGGCATCGCTTTCGCCCTGATAGGTGATAATGCCATCGTTCATTTCTGCGTTCAACCATACACGACTTTGGCAACCTTCGATGATGTTCTGAGGTGTTTTGTGCTTTTCATCAAGCTTTTCCAAAGAATTTCCCAAATCAATAAGTAAGGCATATTTGTCCATCCAGTCGTCGAACTGGCTGAATTCTTCAATGATTTCGTCCTGTAATTCGTTAATAGTCATATTTATAATTTATTTTTCTTTCTTTTATGTACTTAACTCAACATTGCGACCACTCTTTTAAGTGCATCCACAAAGCTATCAATTTCTTGTTTGGTATTGTAAAATGCAAAGGAAGCACGTACTGTTCCGGGAATTCCTAAGGAATCGATCAAAGGTTGGGCGCAATGGTGGCCTGTGCGAACAGCAATACCGAGCTTGTCCAGCAACATACCTATATCGTATGGATGTATTTCGCCAACAAGGAACGATATGACTGCACTTTTTGCATCGGCAGTTCCAATGATGCGCATGTTTTCGATCTCACCCAAACGCTGAGTTGCGTAGACTGTAAGTTCGTGCTCGTAAGCGGCAATTTCTTCAATACCAATTTCCTGAACGTAGCGCAATGCTTCGGCCAGGGCTGTCGATCCAATATAATCGGGTGTTCCGGCTTCAAACTTATAGGGAAGATCGTTATAAGTTGTTTTTTCAAAACTAACACTAGCTATCATTTCGCCACCTCCCTGATATGGAGGAATAGCATTCAACCATTTCTCCTTTCCGTACAGCACGCCAATTCCGGTGGGTCCGTAGATTTTATGTCCTGAAAAAACATAAAAATCGGCATCCAGGTCTGCAACGTTTACTTTTAAATGAGGTACAGCCTGTGCGCCATCCAGCAAAACAGGGATATTTTTTTCGTGCGCTATCCGAATTATCTCTTTCACGGGATTGATGGTGCCCAATACATTGGATACATGGGCTACCGAAACTATTTTTGTACGTTCGGTAAGTAATAATGCATAAGCTTGAATGTCTAGTTCTCCCTTTTCATTCATGGGGATTACATTTAGTTTCATTCCTTTACGCTCGCAAAGCATTTGCCAGGGAACAATATTGGAATGATGTTCCATGACCGAAACAATCACTTCATCGCCGGGTTTACAAAAGGCTTCGCCAAAGGAAAATGCAACCAGATTAATGGCTTCGGTAGTGCCACGGGTGAAGATAATTTCTTCGCGTTTGCCCGACCCAAGAAACTCTGCTACCGATTGACGAGCTGCTTCGTGTGCTTCGGTAGCTTTTTGGCTCAGGTAGTGAACGCCGCGATGAATGTTTGCATTTAAGTGGTAATAACCCTGATCGATTTTCTCAACTACACAACGGGGTTTTTGGGTCGTTGCTCCATTATCGAAGTAAATCAGCGGTTTATTATATATCTTTTCGGCCAGAATCGGAAACTCTGCACGTATTTGTTCTATCTTTTCGTTGTTCATGTTCATGAAACTCTTTGCACTGTACTTTTGTTCTTGCAAAAGTACTAAAAATCAACTTA
>Ga0209373_10000583_pt1 | contig 56070 bp, 47 predicted proteins | sample Higcelweek5metaG_FD_187173 | JGI IMG/M metagenome (GOLD analysis project Ga0209373, IMG submission 187173) | Freshwater pond sediment microbial communities from the University of Edinburgh, under environmental carbon perturbations - High... | ecosystem: Environmental > Aquatic > Freshwater >... | reverse complement strand
ACCAACGAAGACCTTGAAGGCGAATGGAATGCAAAATTGATAGGGCATTTGAAATCTGATGATTTTTTCGGCACAGCAACTTATCCTGAAGCAGTTTTAGTTCTGAAGGAAAGCACAAAATTGGTAAATGGGAAGGCCAAGGTTAAGGGCGACCTTACCATAAAGGGAATTACAAATCCGGTTGAATTCGATGCGGTGCAAACTGCGAATGAATTCTCGGCAGTGATCACCGTCGACCGTAGTTTGTACAACGTTCGTTACGGGTCGGGCAAGTTTTTCGATAACCTTGGAGACAAAACCATTTACGATGATTTTACCCTCGAAGTGAAGCTGGTTGCAAAAAAGTAATTTAATAATTGACCCAAATACCTGTTGAAATGGGCTGTCGAAATTTTCGATGGCCTTTTTTAATTAAACTGTTGACAGCCTTACATTTGTTTTAAAGCACCTTGCGCAGCCGCGCAGAGCGAAAAAAAGGGGTGCAAATCAGTTTGCACAGGAAAAATGCAGCTGATTTGTGATTTTGATAATTGTTGTTTCGGTATTTTTGGTGCTGGTGTAAATTGACAGTTATGATAATATTCTATTGTTCATAATATAAATAATACATTTGAAACCATTATTGTCTGGCAATCTTAAACTTTTACCGGACAATAGTGAAAAAAACGCAACTTTTTGTTCTGTGCGGGTTAAACCATTGCTTGTCGTGAACATCAAAGGCAAGTTGTTGGGACGATGTTAAAAATTTTGTGGATTCAATTATATTTGACATCTCATTAACAGAAAAAGAAAGATTTTTGAAGTACGTTCACACACTTTTAATTAACCAAATCCCTAATTGTGCAGAAGTTATTCATTTTAACGGTTCTGCTTTTTGTAAATACACTGTTGATTGGACAACCCCTTCCTGATATTCAACTAGGCAAAGAGTACAGTAACTTATCGTTCCCCGATTTTTCGAAGAAAATTGAGAGCGATCATCACATCAAATTTTATTTCAAAGATGCTTGGGTAGAGAAAATTAAACTGCCCGCAATTTCAGGTCAGAAATCATTTACCGAGGTACTTTTCGAGGTTTTAAGTCCCAACGATTTACATTTTATCGAGTATCAGGGCAATTTAATTGTAATGCCCGGAAAGTTGATTATTTCTGAAAATAAAGGAATTAGCAGCAATGTTGTTGTCATTGGAAACCCTCTCGATCAGGGGAAATATAAAAAAGCAACACTAACCGGAAAAGTACTCGATGGGAAAACGAAAACACCAATTCCCGGTGCTCAAGTCCAGTGCGAAGCTTTGTCGAAAGTTACGAAGACCAATTTCGATGGGATTTTCAGCTTAGAACTTCCAACGGGAAAAAACATGTTGAAATTTTCGTTTATGGGTTTGACCGACGAGGTGCGTGAAGTGATTCTCCATGGCAACGGGTCAATGGAGGTTGAGTTGTATGAAAAAACCATTTCGCTCGACCAAATCAACATTACAGCCGAAAGACCTGACGATAATTTTCGCTCTACATCGATGGGGATGGTGAAAATGAACATGAAGACAATTAAAAAACTTTCGATATTGATGGGCGAACCCGATGTGATTAAAAGTATGACATTGCTGCCCGGAGTGCAAAGTACCGGAGAAAATGCTTCGGGATTCAATGTGAGGGGCGGTAACATTGACCAAAATTTAATACTGGTTCACGATGCCCCTGTTTACAATACCTCGCATTTGTTTGGCCTTTTTTCAATGCTCGACCCCAATGTGATCAGCGATGTAACCCTTTACAAATCGGGTATTCCTGCTCGTTATGGTGGTCGTGTTTCATCGGTAATGAATATTGAACTACGTAAAAGCGATGCTCAGAAAATAAAAATTAATGGTGGAATTGGGATTGTAAATAGCCACATTTCGGCCGAAGGGCCAATCATAAAAGACAAACTAACATTCAATGCAGGTGTGCGTTCAACTTACAGCGATTGGATGCTTAAGTTGCTCAAAAATTACGAATTGCAGAACAGCTCTGTTCGTTTTAACGATTTAAACCTGAAACTCGATTACACTCCCGACAAAAAAAACCGGATAAGCTTGTTTGGATACTGTAGCAACGACTATTTTAACTATTTCGAAAGTGCCGAATATGGTTATGGAAATGTTATTGGCGCGTTAAAGTGGCGTAGCATTTACAACAACAATAATTCGGGCAACTTAAGCGTCAACTTCAGCAAATACAACTCCGATTTGGTCGATTTCAGCACAAAAAATGTTGAGTACAACCTGAATACCTCTATTGAGCAGGAACAAGTATCCTATCATTTTTCGTCGGGAGTAATTGCTCGTCACAAACTAAACTCAGGTGTTAGCCTGATTCGATACAACATCGAACCCGGTTATTCAACACCTTATTCCGATTTTTCAATTGCTCCGGTGGTGAACATCGATAATGAACAGGCTACCGAGGCGTCGGCATATTTGGAAGATGAGTATGACCTTACCCCTGAACTTTCATTAATTGCCGGACTTCGGTATTCAAACTTTTTGCTGTTTGGCCCTTTTTCTGAAAAAACATATGCCGATAATTCGCCCCTAAACGAGGAAACAGAATTGGGTTCAACCACCTACTCCAGTTCCGACATAGCCAACATTAACCATTCGTTTGAACCACGCATTGCCTTTCGTTGGGAATTCGACAAATCGGGTTCGTTAAAAATGGGATACAACCGTACAACTCAAAACATAAGGCAAATTGCCAATAGCGCATCAATTACCCCGGCCGATTATTGGAAAGCCAGCGACAAATTCATTTCGCCGCTCATTTCTGATCAATATGCCGCTGGTTTTTTCAAAAACTTTAGCAACAACAACTACGAAACATCGCTTGAGGTGTATTATAAAAACATTCAGAATGAAGTGGATTATAAAAACGGTGCGAGGTTAATTTTGAACAACGACCTTGAACAAGTGCTTGTACATGGAGTTGGGCGGGCATATGGCGCCGAATTATTGATTAAAAAGAACAATGGCAACTTAACAGGCTGGTTGGCTTATACCTATTCGCGTTCGTTCAAAAAGATGGATGGCGAGTTTGCCGAAGAGAAGATCAATAAAGGGAAATGGTACCGGTCAAACTACGATAAGCCTCACGATTTTACATTGGTGATGAACTATAAAATTTCGCGCAGGTTTACCTTTGCTTCAAACTTTACCTACAGCACCGGTCGTCCGGCCACTTACCCCGAACAGAAATACTCGATGGGGAGTTACGAAATTGTCACCTTTTCGGAAAGGAACAAATACCGAATGCCCGATTATCACCGACTGGATATGGCATTAACTTACGAAGGAAGCCTGAAACGAGTTAGAAAATGGCATAGCAGCTGGACCTTCTCGGTGTATAATGTATATGGCCGTAACAATGCTTTTTCGGTATTTTACGACAAGCAAACACCAACGCGTCAGAACGATTACAGGGTTTATGCCTTGTACAAGTTCTCGATTATTGGCGTTCCCGTTCCATCCTTCACCTATAATTTTTGGTTTTAAACATTGACGGATATGAAATTCAATATACAATATATCATTACAATTGTTTCGTTGTTTTTATGGGGTTGCGAAGACGTTTATGTCCCCGAACTTGAAACAACCGAAAATGCACTGGTGGTTGAATGCCAGCTTACCGACCGCGAAGAATTTGTAAACATTAAACTGAGCCGGACAGTGCCCTTTGAAGATCGATCGTACTTTTTTGGAGAGCGGCAAGCACAGGTTTATTTAAAATCGGTTGGTGGGGAACAATACGAAGCCAAAGAAGTAAGCAAAGGAAATTATCAAACCTCCGTTCAGGTTAAACCTAAAATAGGAGAGGGATACTATTTGTACATTCGCACAAAGGATAGTTTGGAATACCAATCGGATGTTGAAATAATGATGCCGCCATCTGATGTTGAAGATATCCATCTGACCGATACCATTTCGCGACAAATAAATACTGATTATTGGGGCAATCCCTACGTTACAGACTTCGAAGGGATTATGATCTCTGTTTTGCCAACTGTACCTGAAGATCCCAATGTTGGTTTTTTGTATAAATGGAATGCACTCATTAACTACTACATTTTATGCGATGTGCCGCCTAAAAGTTATTCGTTTTATTGCTGGAAAAACGTTAATTCAAGTTTGATATATATATACGATTACAATGAACGTGAAACCAATAACCAACTAATTTTAGACGATTTGCACTTTCTTTCGTACTATGGAATTAGTCCTCAGCCAATTGATTCGAGCAGGTTTTCAATTTTAAATCCAATGACGAAAAAACCTGAACTGCTTCCAATTAGCAGTGCATACAGTACAAGTTTTTATTATCGGTTAAGACAATATACCATTACAAAAAAAGGTGCTGATTTTTGGAAAGGCGTGAAACGGCAAAGTGAAGCTACCGGTAAGCTTTTCGATCCGGTTGAGGAACAGTTGATCACCAATATTCATTGTATTACCGATGAAGCTGTACCGGCTTTTGGATTTTTTAATACGGCTTCCTTTTCTGAACGGATTATTCGAGTACATCTTAAACCACATAACTTTACCGACATATATGAAATTGATGTAATGCCGGTGTCCGATAGCGATGAAGATTGTGGTATAGTTGGTGAAAAGCCAGATTTCTGGTATTAAATATTCAGTTATGACGTTGAAATACATTACTATAATTTGGGTTGCGATTCTTTCAATTTTAGCATCGTCAACCTTTGCAGCAAACAACTCGAACCTGCATTTGCAACTCGACAAAAGTTGCTATGTTTCGGGCGAGACAATCAGGTTTAAGAATACGATCACCAATGCAGAAAAAGGGAAAAACAACATTTTGTTTGCCGATTTGTGTGGCGACGGTTATCTGCTTTCATCTGCTGTAATTGAACGCTCAAATGGGCATTGGGAAGGTGAACTTTCTATTCCAGATTCAGTTCAAACCGGGGTATATCTGGTCAGGGCATATTCTGGTAACGAATTTGGCGAGCCAACCATGGTTACCCAACTGGTACCTGTTCTAAACCGTTTTGGAAATAACGAGCAGAACGAGGTGAAAAAGAAATCGGCCTACAACCAACCGTATAGCGGGAATATTCAAAACTTCAGGAGCAAAGGAGTTGGCATTAAAACCAGATCAACAAAGAATATTTTTGCACCAAACGAGGAGATTGTATTCAATGTTGAAAGGTTGGGAACAGACTTTATTGGCGGTATTTCATTCGATGTGGTAAAAGTTGATACGTCGATGTTCGAAAATTCGGGATCATCGGGCGGTTTTGATGTGTTTGCCCCTTCTGAAAAAATTAAAATATACAATGGGTTGACGCTGAGAGGGAAAGTGACTTCTAAAGTCGATAATGTGTGCCAGGCCGATGAACCTGTGTTGTTTTCAATTCCTGATTCAATTCCGCAAATTGCATATTCTTTTACCGATTCGCTTGGAGAGTTTCAGTTTCTGATCGAAAATTGCTATGGATTGCAAACTGCTTTTGTGCAAACATTGAATAAACAGAGTAAGCTGGCGATAGAGATTTATCCCACATTTTTGTTGCCACCAACTGTAATTCCGTTTTATGTTCCATTCAGTTTAGAAGAAAGTGAATTTGGTAAATTAGCTGTAAAACGGGCTTCTTTTTCAAAGGCTTACAGCGAGGTTTCGCAGAGTAAACCTACCAATGATTCAATATTTAAGTATCCATTTTATGGTATTTCAAACAATGTTGTAAGGCCTTCGGAGTTTATCGATCTGGTTGACTTTAAAGAAATTTCAAAAGAAATTTTACCATTGGTGAAGTACAAATATTCTGAAAATCAATATTCAATATCTATTTACGATCCTTCAGGCAAAATCAGTTTAAACAACCCTTGGGTTTTGGTCGACGGGGTGCCAATTTCAGATTTTTCGTCGCTTAATAAATTGAACACCTCGACTATTGAACGAGTTGAAGTTCAGCCTGTAGTTAGGTGTTTTGGCGATTTGATACTTGAAGGTGTTGTTTCAATCTTTACTAAAAAAGGGAATTTCGATGGCATGAATTTGCCCATCAATGCCGTAAAATTCAGTATCGATACCTACTATAAACCAACAGAAAATAGGAATGCCGGTCAGCTCTTTTTTCAAGATGTTCTTTGCTGGAACCCAATTATCGACGACAATTCGGCTGCTTCGAAAATTAAAGTTCAAACTTCTTTCGAAAAGGGAAATTATGCAGCAATTGCACAAAGCATCGATCTGTCAGGAAATGTGCATCGATCGGTTTTTATGTTTTCAGTGAGTGAATAATTGTATTAACGTGTTATGGTCATGAGATATCTATTTATTGCGATCGTGTTTTTTTTAGGATCAATTTGTCACAATGCATTTGCGCAGGAGCAAGCCGGGCCAACCGAGAATATGTATGGCGAAATTTATTACAATCCAATGGGTTATGAAGGTACTCCCTATTTTCAAGAGAATTGGAGTGTTGGTAAAGTGTATCTGAAAAACGGAAAGACGGTTGAAAATGTACAAGTTAAACTCAACATTTTAACCAACGATTTAATTTTTTACAATGCGAATTACAAACGGTTGTTTAAAGCCGACAAAAACACCGTTGATGCTTTTACTCTTCATCCCGATAGTGATGACAGTTTGTATTTCATCCGTTACGAGGGGCCTTCTTTAAGTTATCGGCTACAAACCGGAGATCTTATTCAGGTATTGCAAAATGGTGATTTAAGCTTGTGGGTTAAACGAACATCGAATGTTTCTTCTTCAAACGATGTGAGTAACCGCGATAAAATATATCCAAAAAATTTCTATTTTCTCAAAACTGAAAAAGGGGTTTTCGAAACAAGTTTGAGTGTTAAATCAATTGTCAACCATTTGCCCCAACGAAAACAAGAGATAAAGGAAATTGTAAAAACGAATAAAATAAGAAGCAAGTCGGAGAAAAACCTTTCTCGTTTAATTTCTTTGTTGAACAACCCAACCCAATAACCAATGTCCTTATCGGTATAAAAAATAGTATTTCCTTGACCTTTTTTCATAAATTGACAACCAAATTGCGGAATTGTTGTGTCAGTATGAAAGTGGTAATGATCTTAATTTTCCAGGTTGTTTTTTTTTGTTCAGAGTTGGTATTCAATTCTGGGAGCATGCTTTTTGCTTCTGATAAAATAAATGTTGCAGATAACGACAAAACCAATGTTTCTGAGGTTTCAGTTCTGCTTACAAGTTATTTAGCTACCAACCCCCAACCACAGCCGTTGCTTGAAACAGCCCTTTCAATTAGGAATGATAAACCTTTTGGCGATACGCTTTCAGTGGCTGCATCCAATTTTCTTCTGCAAAAAACGGCGGCCATGGTTGAAGATTTTCGGTACAATTCGAATCCGATTAAGTCAATCAAATACCGGCGAATGGCAAAACAGCTTCAGCAGTTGGGTATACCTGTTGACATTCCGGTTACTACTTTTCAGAAAGTCTTGATTAACCTGAAGCAAAAAAATTACGATTATCTGTTTAATAGGCTGCAACTTCATGTAAAACATTGGGTTGATGTTTTGCTTTCAACGTTTCTGGTGCTGTTTGTTTTATCATTGCTGCTGGTTTCAATATTGATTTTTTTCCTTGTGAAAAAACGAAAATATTTCGGTGTTGGGGTAATTGGTTCGGTTATTTTGGCTCTTGTTCTGCTCTATATTTTTGCCCCTGCTTTAAGTAAATTACCACAAAAAGCGAAACAAGTCGCTACATTCGATTTTCAAGTTGGCAAAGGAATTGGTGCCGATCTTATTCTCGACGAAAGGCAGTTCCCTGTTGGTAAAATCATTTGGGCCGGTGAAAACGATATTAATTTCAACTACTATTTTTCACCAAACAATATTGGAACAATCATCGATAGTATTACAGAACAAAAGCAATTGTTGCTGGCCTCTACCGCTTCGTTTGTAAACAATCAGGTTGAACCTGTTGGCCTCTCGGCTGTTGATGGGCAGTTGCTAAATCCAATGATCCACGGTTTGTGGGATGGTGTTGTACTGATTTCAGAAAAATCCCTTCAGGTTGTGCCTCTTTTCAGAAATCAAAAAAGTAATGTGCATTCCAACTTTGAAAGCTATTACCAACTTATAAGCTGCATTGATAGTAGTACCGATGCTTTTCAGGTGCCGCTTCTGGTTTTCAACGATTCGTTAATGTTTGATCCTGAAAAAGCTTCAACCAATTATCGTGAAAACAGATTTCTGATCAAGGTTCTTTCTTCTGAAAATGAATGTAAGTATTTGATCGTTGATGTTGAAAAAGAAAAGCAACTGGCTTCAAATACGTTGGCCATTTATCACAAACTAAAAAGGGAAAATTTCAAAATTCAATTCATGGTTTTGTTCGATGTAGGCGCGAACAACCTTTTTCAGGTTTACAATTCAAATGGAATCAGGAACAACAATTATCGCAGCACATTGCCAGCCGAAATGGCATCTAATATTCTTGCAGTGCAATTGGTTCACGAATCAGAATATTCGGTTGATCTATTGTATTGAAAACAAGAAACTTGATTTCAATGGTAGATTTATCGTTCAAATGTATTTCACCGGCACATGGTAACGCTTACTTTTTTTATTTGGCCTCCCATTGGGGGGTTAATTTTCGAAACTTTGATTGTTGCTTTGCTGATGGTATCAAATTCGGAGAAGAGCTTATCCAAAATTCGGGAGCAAATATTTTCGAGAAGAAATGAATTTTGCTCCATCTCTTTTTTTATAAGGTTGTACACTTTCTGATAGTCAAGAGCATCGTCCAAATTATCTGAAATCCCGGCAGCAGTACAATCGGTCTCAATTGCAGCATAAACCAAGAACTTATTGCCAACCACTTGCTCTTCAATAAAGTGCCCGTGATAGGCATAAAACTCCATTCCTTCAATTTCAATAAGTCCCATATCTATTCCTTTTGTGGTGCGAAAATAGCTTCATTTTTAGAACACTACAAGTATGTTGTGACCATTTGTAAATAAAAGGTTTTCTTACTTGTATTTTTTTATTTGCCATTATTATAGTTCATCAAATCGTTTAACTTTGCCTCTCTCTAATGTTTTTTATATGGCAGAAAATAATTTGGACAACAGTGTTCCCGTGGTTAAAACCCGGAATTTCATACACGAATTAGTTGAACGTGACCTTCAGGAAGGAAAGAATAGTGGGCTTGTGCATACCCGTTTTCCACCTGAACCTAATGGATATTTGCACATTGGACATGCCAAGGCAATTTGCTTAGACTTTGGAACTGCTGAGAAATTTGGCGGAGAATGTAACCTGCGTTTCGACGATACCAATCCATCGAAAGAAGATGTTGAATATGTCGATTCTATTCAGGAAGACGTGCATTGGCTCGGTTTCGATTGGGAAGATCGGTTGTATTATGCTTCCGATAACTTCGGAAAGCTGTACGATTTTGCGGTTCGTTTAATTAATGAAGGAAAAGCCTACGTTGATGAGCAGTCTGCCGATATCATCAGTCAACAACGCGGAACTCCAACACGCCCCGGAACAGAAAGTCCATATCGGAACCGTTCGATTGAAGAAAACCTCGACATGTTTACCCGGATGCGAAATGGTGAATTTCCCAACGGTCATTGCGTTTTAAGGGCTAAAATTGATATGAGTTCGCCCAATATGCACATGCGCGACCCACTGATGTACCGCATTATGCACGCCGAGCATCACCGTACAGGTAACGATTGGTGCATTTACCCAATGTACGATTATGCACACGGGCAATGCGATTATTTCGAAGGAATTACCCATTCACTTTGTACGCTCGAATTTGAAATTCACCGTCCATTATATGGTTGGTTTGTTGACCAACTGGCCAATTCTGATTATCGGCCACGACAAATTGAATTTTCGCGGTTAAACCTCACTTACACCATGATGAGCAAACGTAAGTTGCTCCAATTGGTCGAAGAAAATTTGGTTACAGGTTGGGACGATCCTCGTATGCCTACCATTTGTGGTTTGCGTCGCCGTGGATACACTCCCGCTTCAATCCGGAATTTTGTTGAAAAGGTTGGTATTACCAAAACCGAAGGAATGGTTGATGTGGCCATGTTGGAACACGCTGTTCGCGAAGATTTGAATAAATCTGCAATGCGGGTAATGGGTGTTCTCAATCCGTTAAAAGTGGTCATCACCAATTATCCCGAAGGCGAAGTTGAAATGGTTGAGGCCGTTAACAATCCTGAAGATGAAAGTATGGGAACACGCCAGGTGCCGTTTACCCGTGAATTGTATATTGAACGTGATGATTTTATGGAAAACCCTCCAAAGAAATTTTTCCGTTTATCGCCCGGAACTGAAGTTCGGTTGCGTTATGCCTATTTTATTACCTGCACCGATGTTGTGAAGGATGAAAATGGCGAAGTGGTTGAATTGCATTGTACTTATGATGCTGCATCGCGTGGAGGTAATTCGCCCGACGGACGCAAAGTAAAAGCTACACTGCACTGGGTTTCGGCCACCGAAAATGTAGAGGCTGAAGTTCGCCTTTACGACCGCCTGTTTATGGTTGAAGATCCATCGGGCGACAAGGATAAAGATTTCCGCGAATTGCTAAACCCTGAGTCGTTGACCATTTTATCTACTTGCTTTATCGAGCCGTTTGTGAAAGGTGCAAAAACGCTTGATCACTTTCAGTTCGAACGTTTGGGATATTTCAATGTCGATAAAGATTCAACTTCAGCAAAGCTGGTGTTTAACCGTACTGTTGGTTTACGCGACAATTGGACAAAGCAGCAAAATCAATAATCGAGAAGTTTGAAAAACGAAATAGGGAAGCCTCGGATCATTATGATTCGGGGCTTTTCCATTTTTTCAAAAAAATTGTAGGTTAGAATTTACCATAAATTATTTTTTCAAAAAAGATAATGGCTATTTTTGGGAGATTGTGAATGCTTATGGTTTTTCACCCAACAAGCATTCAACGCCATTTACCGATAATTGTGGTTTCTTTATCGATCAAACGATAGACACTTTAAATTATCGGTCTATTTTTGGATCAGAATTAATTTCAACAATTATGGATAAGAGACACATTCATTTCGGACGCAGGTTCTTTTTTGGGTTTATATTTTTGTATGTAGGAATAATTTTGATTCTTCGGCGCATGGGTTTCTTCGACGGAGAGCTTTATGATTTCTATGACGATGTACTTATGTCGTGGAGAATGTTGTTATTTGGAACTGGTATATTCATTTTCCTAAGCGGAAATAAAGTTTTTGGTTTAATTGTTTCCGGATTAGGAACATTGGCAATTTTGAATGTAATGTATTCTGATTTAGGGGATTTAATTTGGCCATTGTTCTTTGTATTTGCCGGGGTCATTTTAATCTTTGGTGGTTTTTGGAAAAATAAATTCAGACCGAAAACATTTAATCCTTCGTCAAATAATTTTAGAGAAGGTACAACTCAGGTTAGCAATGACTTTTTCGACGAATTTGTAGTATTTGGTGGTCGTGAAATCAATATGTCCACATCGAACTTGCTAGGAGGAAGATCTAGTGCAATTTTTGGTGGTGCCGAAATTGATTTACGCCAGTGCCAAATTTCACCCGAAGGTTGTACCATTGAATTAACCAGCATCTTTGGCGGTAATGTTCTAAAAGTTCCAAACGACTGGACTGTACTGAATAAGGTGTCAACTATTTTCGGGGGATACAGCGATTTGCGGATCAAAGACGCATCGTATTCACCCACGCCATCGAAAACAATTGTAATTACAGGTGTTTGCATCTTTGGCGGGACCGAAGTAAGGAATTTTAGTAAAGTTCATTAATTGCGATTATCATGAAGCATCCGCTTTTTAATAATCCCGCATTTTTAATATGGTATTTTGCATTCTGGATCATTCTTTCAGTGATCCAGTTTTTTCTTGAGATCAATGTATTTGCGGCAAATATTTCTATAACCTTAGTCGATGTATTAATATCAAATGTGATGTTTGCATTTCTAGGTTTAGGTATTTGGTATGTTGTTATTAGTGGTGGGGTAAGCGAAAACAAAAGTCAAACCTATATTGTAGTCTATCATTTGGTCGCTTTGATTTTTATTATTTCGTTTTGGTTATGGGCAACTACTCAAATAGACATAATATTGTTCGATGATGTTTCGATTAAACGCCATATGAAATCTGTTTTGCCCGGAAAGGCAGGATTAGGTGCTTTGATCTACATTTTGATAGCCGTATTTTATTACACGTTCTTCTTTTCGAACCGATTGAAAGAGCAAGCAAAAGAAGAAACAAGGCTAAAAGAGTTGATTACCCAAACACAACTTAGTGAGTTGAAGTCGCAAATTAATCCGCATTTTCTCTTCAATAGTTTAAATTCAGTTTCATACTTAACAATGGCTGAACCAGCTAAAGCTCAGGAAATGGTGATCAAATTGTCATCGTTTTTACGGTATTCATTAAAGCATAAAGAGAATCAGTTGGTGTCGTTAGCACAGGAGATTGAACACATCAAATTGTATCTTGAAATTGAAAAAGTTCGCTTTGGCGATAAACTTCAGGCTATTTTCGATATCTCAGATTGTCAGGTTTGCCTAATCCCGAATATGATTTTACAGCCATTGTACGAAAATGCCATCAAATACGGAGTTTATGAAACAACTAGTCAGGTAGTTATTCATACTGAAGCAAAGCTGGTAAACAATCATTTGATCTTTTCGCTATCGAACAACTACGACCAGGATGCAGTAATGAAAAAAGGGGAAGGAATTGGTTTATTAAACATCAGAAAAAGGTTGGGTTTGGTTTATGGCGACTCAACATTGTTAAAAATGAGCAATCAGAACCACATATTTACAGTAACTTTAGAAATACCACAAAACAAAAAATAATCATGAGTGAACTGATACGAACCATTATTATCGAAGATGAGATGTTGGCACGTAATCTTCTGAAAAGTTTTCTGGCCGAACACGATCAAATTGAAGTAATCGCCGAATGTGAAAATGGATTCGACGGGTTGAAAGCAATTAACGAGATGAAACCCGATTTGGTTTTTCTCGATGTTCAAATGCCAAAACTCACAGGTTTCGAGATGCTTGAATTATTAGAGTTCCGCCCCGAAATAATTTTCACAACTGCTTACAACCAGTTTGCGATTAAGGCATTTGAGCAAAACGCCGTCGATTATTTGTTGAAACCTTTTCCAAAAGATCGGTTGCTGAAGGCTGTTGATCGGGCCATTGAGAGAATAAATGGCAGTAGACAAGATGAACTTCCGATTGATAAACTAACAGAAACACCCGAAAATGATACCATCGAAAGGGTAGTGGTAAAGGATAAAAATAAAATTCACATCATTCCATCGGAACAAATCAGGTATGTAGAGTCGCTCGATGATTATGTAATGATTTATACCAAAGAAAAGCGCTTCATTAAGCAAAAAACCATGAAGTATTTCGAGGTAAACTTAAACCCTAAGGAATTTGTTCGCATCCATCGGTCGTATATTGTTAGAGTTGAGGAAATTGCTGAAATTCAGCAATACGAAAAGGAAGCGCACATTGTAATTTTGAAGAACGATCACCTGAAACTAAAGGTGAGCAAAACCGGATATAAAAACCTGAAGGAAGTGCTTAGTTTTTAGGTTTATACTTTAGGCAAAAAGGAAAGGGAAATAAGAATGAAAACCATTCTTATTTCCCTTTTTCTTATTTTTTTTCTAGTTTAACGGGAATGTGAAGTCGAACTTCGATCCTTTTTCAATTTCCGATTCAACAACTTTAATATCTCCACCCATAATGTTGGCCATCGTTTTGCTCAAACAAAGCCCAAGTCCGGCACCATGTGCAAAAGAATCGATCTTAAAGAAACGTTCAAATATTTTTTCCTGAAAATGTTTATCAATTCCAATTCCAGTATCTTCAACTCTAATTGTAAGGTGTTTTTCGTTTTGGAAACACTTTAATTCAATTTTTCCTTGCCGGGTAAATTTCACAGCATTGTCAACCATGTTATAGAGAATCTGGAAAAGGCGTTCGCGGTCAGTGGTCAATTGTAAATCGGTTTTATGAATGATGAATTCAACTTCTGCAGGTACGTTTTTCTTGACCTTATTTTCTATTTCAGTTAGAACATCGCTGATATTGAATGTTTTATTGTGAAAGTGGATTGTGTTTGATTCAATTTTTGAGAAGTCAACAATATCATTTACCATTTTGAGCATTTGATTACTGTTGTCTTTAATTACCTCGTTAAGTTCCTTACGTTCCTCTTCATCATCAGTTTGGGTTATCATATCGGTAAATCCAATGATGATATTTAATGGAGTACGTATTTCGTGGCTCATACTTTGAAGGAACGTAGATTTTAATCTATCCGATTCTTCGGCCTTATCTTTTGCGGCAATAAGCTCTTCATTAATATTTTTCAATTTCGATTGTTGTTCGTCAATTTTAAGATAGGTCTTCATCAACATACCAAAAAGGTTGTTCCAGAAAAATGTGATAACAGTACTGACCAAGGTAAGTGTAATAATCATGTTCATCCACATAGGGAACGATTGCATGTAACCAGCTTTTTCGGGCGAGAAGTCAAGAAGGTTAAAATGGAACATAAATGCAATTGCTATCACAGCTAAAAAGCTCGATCCGGTTAATATCCAGCCAACCCGTTTGTTGAAATACACAAAGGCTACCGCTGTTGCTGGAATAATGTATACATAGCCAAATCCATAAAGGCCCCACGACATTAATCCTGAAAATGCCATAATGTACATAGCACCCATAAAAATACCGCCCTTGAGGGAAATGTTTAATTTGTTTCTGAAAATAAACAGGGCAAGCATTAATAAAAAAAGAGAAGAATGAACGGCAAATATTGGTTTAAAACCTGTTTCGGGGATTCTTAAAATTGAAATTGTTAAACCGAATACCAATACAAATAGTACAAATACAAGTACCCTGTTTAGTACATTGTCTTTTATACTGTCTAGTTGTTGTTTAATGTCTTCTTTTTCCATTGGTTTTTTTTGATTTGTTGAAGTTCAAATGTGTTGATTTTGTAGTAAAAGAGTGAATAAGGCTTTAAAAGTAAAAGTTTTTTTGAGAAATAGTTATACTCTATCGCTATAAATAGACAAAACGTAATTTCGTTTCGCGCAAAAATGAAGCTCATTTTTCCATTTCGAAAAGCAAATAGCATTGAACGTTTTGTCGATTGCTTTCTGGTCTATTCAGGAAACGGTTGAGAACTATTTCGTTTTGAAAAAATTGAATGTTACTGAATAGAGATAGAGTGTTTGTTGAATTGTGTAAAAAGGGTTTGTTTGAAATACAAAATCCCGGTAGGATATCTGCCGGGATTTTTTTACTCCCAGCCAGTGCAGAAAGTAAATTAAAGATCGAAATTTCCTGTTGCTTCAGGTTGAAAGAGTATTTCTTCGACGATGATTTTGATATTGCCGCTTGGAACATTCCAAACTACTTCATCGCCTTTGCGATAACCAAGTAAAGCGGTGGCAATAGGTGCAAAAATTGAAATCTTGTTCTCTTTGAGGTTTGCACTTTCAGGGTAGACCAACTGTATTTCCCTCCTTTTATTCATCGAAGGAATATAAATCCTGACCACCGAATTCATGGTCACAACATCAGCGGGTATCTCTTGGGGGGCGCAAAGTAGTGCCCGGTTTAATTCTGCAATTAACTTCTCAGCATCTGATGCATGAACCGTTTTTTCTTGTCTCGCAGATTTCAATCTGTTCATCAAACGGGCAGAATCGAGTGTGTTTACAATAATTTGATTCATATTTAAATTTGTAATTTAATTGGGAACAAAAAAAACGACCAGATTCTCTGGTCGTTTAAACAAGAAATCTATATCGTAAATCGTTAAGGATTTAGCACTGTTAAAATTGTATGTTGTTCTTTTTGTTTCATTTAAAATTGTTTTCTGTTTTTCTCAAAGCTAATAATTAAACTTCAAGATTAAAACACCTTGAAGTTGTATGGTTCAATAATCTCGATGTTTTTAAAGTGTAGAATAACTTAATTATTTAATTTTTTAAAATGGTAATTTGTTGTCAATTAAATCATTACTTATTGTGTGAGTCATATTTGCCCGTTTATGTAGCCATTTTTGAAACCATCTCTTTAAATAAATCTCCATTTATTGAAGAATGAAAAACCATAATTGTTTCAACATTTTGTGTTGGTCTTTTAATCGTTAAATTTTGAATAATGCATTTCCAAAAAGAAAGAGCTATAACTTTTTTATGAAAAAAATCCTTCATTTATTCTGATTTGGGATTGAATTTGTGTAACAAAAACTTAACAACGTCGAAATAATTATCGCAATAGATGTTTCATCAATTTATTCTCTTACTTTTGCGCCGCCGATTTAGCAAAAATCTAAAGGATTAATTTTCAATTAAAAGCGATCGTTTACAATGGAGCAATCCAACTTCTTTAGATTTTAATGTGTGTCCGATTAATTTCGGGAATGGGAACAAACGATTGCAATTATTAACTGGGTTGACTTGTATTCAGGGATTTGAAACAGGAAGGCCTAAAAAAATGAAATATGTTATTTACAGAAATGGGCCTTTCATCAGAAATTCTGATGGCAATCAACGATTTGGGCTTCGTTAATCCAACTCCGATTCAGGAGAAAGTTATTCCAATTTTAACAGAAGAAAGACGCGACATCATCGGGCTGGCACAAACTGGAACCGGTAAAACAGCTGCTTTTGGTATTCCTGCAATTCAAAGCCTCGATTTACAACTAAACTCGCCCCAGTTATTAATCCTTAGTCCAACCCGCGAGTTGTGTTTGCAAATTACGCGTGACCTCGAAAATTACAGTAAATATATTCAGGGAATTCATACTGTGGCTGTTTATGGAGGTGCTCCAATTGAAAAACAGATTGGTGCATTAAAACGGGGAGCTCATATTGTGGTGGCCACTCCAGGGCGTATTCATGATCTTGTTCGTCGTAACCGTGTAGATCTTTCTCAAGTAGCTATTCTTGTGCTCGACGAGGCTGACGAAATGCTTAAGATGGGATTCCGCGAAGATGTTGACGCAATTTTGGCTCAAACTCCAAAACAGAAAACTACGTTATTGTTTTCTGCAACTATGAGCCCGGAGATTGCGACTATTGCAAAAACATACATGAACAAGCCAATTGAAATAACAGTTGGACAAAAGAATGCTAGTGCTGAAAGTGTAAACCACATTTACCATATCGTTCATGCAAAAGACCGTTACACTGCATTAAAACGTGTGGTCGATTATTTCCCAGATATATATGGAATTGTATTTTGTCGTACTCGCCAGGAAACGAAAGAGGTTGCTGCTGCGCTGATGAAAGATGGATACAATGCCGAGGCTTTACATGGTGATTTAACTCAAAGCCAACGCGACTATGTGATGGAAAAATTTCGCGAACGCAACCTCAGTGTTTTGGTCGCAACCGATGTTGCTGCACGCGGATTAGATGTGAATGATCTTACACACGTGATTAATTATAACCTACCCGACGATCCTGAAAATTACAACCACCGTTCGGGTAGAACCGGAAGAGCAGGGAAGGAGGGGACTTCGGTTTCTATTATCCATACAAAAGAACAGGGCAAATTGCACCTTATTGAAAGGGTGATTAGGAAGAAATTTGAATTAAAACCTGTTCCCGGAGGAAAAGAAATTTGCGAACGTCAGTTGTTCAAAATGGTCGATCGTATTCACAATGCCGATGTAAACCATGAAACAATAAATCCTTTTATGGAAAAAGTTTATGAAACTTTCTCCGATTTGTCTAAAGAGGAGTTAATCAAACATTTTGTTTCAGTTGAGTTCAACCGTTTTCTCGATTATTATAAGAATGCTCCCGATATCAATGTTGATTTGAAAAGGGAACGAAGCGAGCGTGGTGAACGTGCTGAGCGTGGTGAATATGGCGGTGAAGAAAAGAAGTTTACCAGACAAAGCCGCAAAGGGAAAAGTATGGCCCGTATTGTGTTTAACCTTGGCAAAGGAAAAGGTTTAACCAAGAAAGATGTGATTGATTTGATGGTTAGCACATCGGGTAGAAAAGATTTGGAAATTGGACCTATAGAAATCTACAAACGTGCTTCATCGGTTGAGGTGGACAGTGTTCATGCTAAAAAGTTAATTGCTGAGTTAAATCGTAGGTTTTTCAAAGGTGTTCAGGTTGAAGCTGAAGAGAACTACGAATTCACTGGTAACGATTTTCGCGATCGCTACAAAGGTTCACGTGGCAAACTTAATAAAGAACAGTACAGAAGATAAAAACAAATTGCGTATCGATAAAGGCCTAATAGCCGGTAATTAAAGTAATTTGATGAGATATAAGTGGACGATGATTGGCAACAATTATCGTCCACTTTTTTATGATGGCATATTACTGAAAAATGGTTGGTAAAAACCTCTGTACAGTTTGTGTTTATTGAGGTTTGCGAGAGTTCATTGAAATTGATTTCAATAAACTCTTTTTTATCAGAAATCGAGTATTAATACCGTTGATTTGGGTCGAAATTGAATGAAAATATTCCATCAAACTTTCTCCATGATCAATACCTCTAGACCTCACAAAACATTTCACCAACTTTATTGCCACATTACCACAAGCCATAAAAAGAAAAGCCCCGAATGGTATTCCATCCGGGGCTTAATATTTTAATCAAATTGCTAATGGCAACCCATTCAATTAATAGAATTTAGATCTTAAATCTTCTACTTCAGAATTATCTTTAATCGTTTGATATGCCTGATAGTTTGCTCTATAAGCTGAACCTTGATACAATGCTTGTTTTTCAGCGTTAACATTTTCGGCACCACCTTGCGATGTAATTCCAGTAAGTTCGATAATGTATACACCATTGCGTCCGTCAATAGGTTTTGATTGTTGGTTTGGTGTAAGCCCTGCTGCTGCTCCGTTAATAACTGGTTCGAATCCAATTGCGTTAACAGAACCATAATTGAAATTAAAACCATCGGCATTTTCAACCGAAAGGCCTAATTGGGCAGCAGTTTGTTCAATAGTAGCACCTTTAGCAGAACCGAATTGTTTCAACAATAATTCTTTCTTCTTTTCTTTAATCACATTCAATTGAATAGCTGATTTTGCTGAAGCAAAAGATTGAGTGCCTTTTTCCTGTTCAGAAACAACAGCTGCAATTATGAATTTATTTTCGATTTCGAATACTGGTGATTTATCGTTCCCTAAAATCAACTCACCTGTTTTAGTTCCGATAAAGGCATTACGAATAATGCCACGTACTGGACCTACTCCTGCAATTTGGCGATCGTTTTCGCTAACAGTAGCACGAAGAGCATTCAGTTTTTGTTGAGCCACAAGTTTATTGAAACCTTCCAAATTTTGAGCGTTTGCAGCAAATTTGCTAGCTTCGGTATAGAGGTTCTGATAAGTTTGAGAACTTGCGATTATTTCACGTTCTACAACTGCTAATTGATATTGCAGCGATTTTTTGCTTTGTTCGTTTACTTTAATCAAGTGGAATCCAAATTGAGTTTGAACTTTAACCAATTGGTTTTTCTCGGCCCTGAAGCAAGCATTTTCAAATTGAGGAACCATCATTCCAGAAGCAAACCAACCAAGGTTACCACCATCTTTAGCCGAACCATCTTGTGAGTTGGTCATTGCAGCGAGTTCGAATGTAGTTCTGCCACTTTCGATTACACGTTGTAGACTGTCAATTTTATTTGATGCGGCCTGAGCCTCAGCAGCGTTTTGAACTCTGATTAAAATATGGCTTGCGTTTACCGAGTCGGGTAACATTTTAGTGGCATTCAGCTTAGCCAATTTGTAAGCATTTCCATCTTTGTATGGGCCATACACTTCATTGGGTAGTGCATTCATTAACCACAAAGCGATTGGAGAATTCATTTGTTCAGGTTTTTTAAACACATCTTCGAATTTTTTGTCCGAATTTGAATTTACATACTGAATGTTTTCAGCAGCATTCATGAATTCAATCTTGATGTCGTTGATCCATTTTAATGCATCCTGATCGTCCTGGCTTGATGGAACGATGTCGAAGCTCACATAAGAGATTGTTTTTTGAGCGGGTTGCTCAAAATCTTTAATATGCTCGTCGTAATATTTTTTGAGGTCACTTTCGGTGAAAGAGACTTGAGAGTCGCTTACATCTTTGAATTTTTTCTGGATAAATTTCAAGTTAGCAACTTTGTTTTTAACCGCTGCACTTTGCTTTGCTTGAAGTGAATTGGCATATAACCCTTTTGCAACTAGGTCGTTGTATTTCGATAATTTTTTTGCTTTCAGTATTTGTTGTTCAATGTTTAACCATGTTGCTTTTTGAGGAGCAGTAGGGTTTTCCTGAATGTATTTTAAAAACTGAATAATGTTTGCCTTATCAACTTGACCAGTTTGTGGGTTTCCAAACACCTGTGTAATTATTGGGTGAAGGTTATTACCTTGAACCATGTCGAACATTTCTTCCGAAGTTACATCGATTCCTAAATCGTCGTAAACTTCAGCCATAATCATCTCTTGTACCATGCTTTCCCAAGTTTGATTCAATATCTGTTGGTAAGCATTCTCGTCGAGATTGCTGGTTTGGTTATTTTGTTTGTAGATGTTGGCAATTTCATCGAAACGGGTCTGAAAATCAGGATAGCTAACACTTTCACCATTGATTTCAGCTATTTCTAATTTTTTGCCCTGCATAAGAGAGCTCCCCGATGTTAATAAATCGCCTAAAACAAACGCGGCTAATGCGATAAAAATCACAACGGCCAATAAAACACCTGCTTTGTTTCTTAAATTTTGTAAAGTTGCCATTTGAGTTACTTATTTGACTAAAAAAATGGGTTAAAATTTCGAGCTACGAAGATAATAATTTTAGGTTTTTATCCTAATGTGAGTCCTTTTTTGATTTTAGTTCATTTCAATGATTTTCATCAATACGAGTTCAATCCTTATATAACTGGCTTTTAGGATTCGAAATTCAAAATTTTCTACTGTAATTATGGTGTTGGTTTTTGGAATATTTTCGTGTTTACTGATGATTAAACCGGCAATCGTATCGTAAGAGTCGTCGTCAGGAAGGTTAAAACCATATTTTTCATTGAGAAAACTGATTTCGTGCCTTGCCGAAAGTATCCACTCGTTTTCTTTTATTTTTTTGAAAGTAAGATCGTCGGTATCGTGTTCATCTTCTATTTCCCCAAATATTTCTTCCAGAATATCTTCGGTAGTGACAATGCCTGAAGTGCCGCCAAATTCATCAACTACCACAGCAATGGTTTTGCGTTTTTGGGTAAACAGGCTTAGCAGGTTACTGGCCGAAATGGTTTCGGGTACTATTGAAATGGTGTTGATGATTGATTTTATTGATGTGGGATTTCTAAACATCTGTGATGAATGCACATATCCGATAATATTATCGATCGATTCGTTGTAAATCAATATTTTTGAAAACCCTGTTTCGATAAAAAGTTTTTTTAATTCGTCAATATCGGTTTCTTCATCAACGGCCGTAATTTCGGTTCGGGGTATCATACATTCACGAACTTTGACTTTTGAGAAATCGAGCGCATTTTTAAACAATGTTATTTCTGTCTGCTCATCAGAATTATTGTTTTCCTCGGGCGTATCGTTCTGGTTTACATAGTGATCGAGATCTATTTTTGAAAACATAACGCGCCCGTTTTCGTCAGAATAATCTGGGTTGAAATTAGTTAGAATCTTTCTTCTCGAGAGGATCATCGTTAATTTCGCAATGGGGTATAGTAAAAGGTAGAAGAAAAAAACAGGTAAGATGAATGTTTTCAAGAATCCAATTGGGCTGATTCTGAAAAGCATTTTAGGAATGAATTCTCCGGTAATCAGAATAACTGCTGAGGCGATTATGGCTTGCGTAATAAGAATTAAAGTGTCGGATGTGAACTGAAGTCTGAGCTGGGGCTCAAGCAAACGCACAAACGATACGCCATAAATTGCTAGTGTAATACTATTTCCAACCAACAATGTGGCAATAAACTGCTGGGGATTCAACGAAAAAAGGTTGATCATTCTTGAAGAGAGAGAATCTTGTTTTTTCAGCATCTCAAGTTTTAACTTGTTTGCCGAAATAAATGCAATCTCCATTCCTGAAAAGAAAGCTGAAAAAACAAGGGTAACAAGTATAATGGCGATGTTGCTCATTTTAAATTACTCTTCAACTTCAATCGTTATAGGTCCTCTTGGTTGGTAAAAGATCCATTTTTCAACTTTTAGGCTCGATTCAAATCCAACACCAGTAAGAATTTTGTCCTTTTTAATAAGCTTTACAAACTGATCGGAATATAGAAGATCTTTCTTTTCGTCCCAATAAAGTAATTCAGACATTAATGTGTCGCCCGCAAGGGTCACTACCACAACATTTTGTTTGGCTTCCCAAAGATTTTTGTTTTCGTAGTGTTTTCCGTAATCGGCTTTTATGCTCGTTGTAACCTTGCCTGTTTTGTCAAATTGTTGCATTTTAAAACCTTCGGGGTATTCTTGGAAAGGTTCTTTTTCGTCGCTATATACTTTCAGTATTGGACAATTTAACTGAAACTGGACAATTGCCGAATCGGAATAAAGAATTTCAAGATTCTCGGCTACAATTTCAGGGGCTCCGGGTGGGTGTGAGAACGACGCAATTTGTTTGATATCGTTTTTTTGACATGACGATAAAAACAGAGCGAATAACGCAATGAATACAGTTGTTGTGTGGTATGTGTTTGTAAATCTGTTTCTTAACACTTGCTTTGTCTGTTATAACTTCGTGTGTAATTGAATTCTAAAATTGTATTTAATCCCAACTGAGTTATTTCGGGGCAAACAAAATTGTGATTTTTTAATAGCTTTCCAAAATAGTTTACATCGCCACCGGTCAAAATTAGCTTTAATTCACTTTTATTAACTGAAAAATGATCTATCATTCGGATTAATTCGCCTTCCAAACCTAGTTGAACACCCCCAATTATCGCATCGGTTGTATTTTTATTGAAAAACGTTTTTGGTGTTCCGGGTTCAAGAAGCGGAAGTTGGCTTGTAAACTGGTTTAGCGCTTTAAACCTCATGGTTAGTCCCGGTGTAATAAAACCACCCAAATATTGATCTTGATCGTTTACAAGGTCGTATGTAACAGCCGTTCCGGCATCGATGACCAAGACATTCTGTTTTGGAAAAAGCTTGTTTGCTCCAATAGCTGCTGCCAACCTATCTTTCCCCAATGTTTCGGGAGTTTCATAACAATTTTCAATGGGCAGAGGTGTTTCATGATCGAGGAATAGCACAAATTCGAAGTTCTTTTTGAGTAAATCGATCAATTCCCCAGGGTATTTCTTTGTGGTTGAAACAATTGCTGCTTCAATTTCTCGATGTTCTTCTTTTAATACATTGATGTCGGTTTCGGTAAAATCAAAAGTTGGAAAACTAAGTATAAGTTCACCGTTATTGAACAGAGCAACTTTTGTACGTGTATTCCCGATATCGATGATTAGATTGATCACCTTGCTATTCTTTGATTTTCTGGCTAATGTCTAACGCCGTAACTGAATGGGTAAGCGCACCAATAGAAATAAAGTCGACACCGGTAGCTGCAACTTCCTTAATACGTTGGAGGTTCATGTTGCCCGATGCTTCAACTTTTGCAAGCCCATTAATAATTTTCACAGCTTCGGTCATGGTTGCATTGTCCATATTGTCTAGCATAATGATGTCGGCTTTTGCAGCAAGTGCTTCGCGAACTTCTTCGAGCGATGTGGTTTCAACCTCAATTTTCATATCGGCAGGAATGTTTGGACGAATAGCATTCACTGCATTAGTAATACCTCCGGCCACACTAATGTGGTTGTCTTTTATCAGAACCATATCGTATAAACCAATGCGGTGATTTGTTCCACCGCCAGCTTTTACGGCATATTTATCGAGCAGACGCAAGCCCGGAACAGTTTTGCGGGTATCGAGTATTTGTGTTTTGGTATCTTTAATGGCATCAACAAACTCAGCAGTGGCTGTTGCAATGCCCGACATGCGCTGTAAAAAGTTAAGGGCAAGTCTTTCGCCTGTTAAAATTGCCCGATAGGCTCCAATTATGGTGCAAATTAAGTCTCCTTTGGATACTCGGTCGCCTTCTTTTATATTGTATACAATCGAAACACTGGGATCTAACTTGCGGAAAACGGCTTCGGCAACAGGTAAACCTGCTATTACACCATCGGCTTTTGCTATCATGATAGCTGTTGTTTTACTATCGGCCGAAATAATTAAGTTTGTGGTGATATCGCCGGTTAGTACATCTTCGTTTAAGCCTGCTTCAATAATTGGGTCAATTGCTTTTAATAATTCTTTATCCATTTTTCTTTCTAACGGGTTCAAATTGTGGTTCTACATTTCGTTGTTGTACAATGTGGTGTTCAAAAGCAGGATTTGCTTTTGGAAAGTCTTCACGTACATGGCCTCCACGACTTTCTTCTCTTATTAATGCCGAACGGGCGATTAAAAAACCGATATCGGCAATGTTGTTGATTTTTGCAAAGTTGTATTCGTTCTTATGATCGCGGAATTCATCGTGGATCTCCTTCAGCCGTTTAACAGCTTTTGATAATCCATCGGCATTGCGCACCAAACAAACGTTGTTTGACATGATGTCGGATATTTCATTTTTGTACCCCACAAACGTTTCAACATGATCATTGTTGTAAACTATTTCTGAAGAGTCGAAATCTATTTTTGGTTTCGATATGTACTTGGTAGCATCTATTACCGCACGTTTTGAAAATACCAAACATTCGAGAAGAGAGTTGCTTGCCAGTCGGTTGGCGCCCATAACACCTGTTGATGCCACTTCGCCACAAGCCCAAAGTCCTTCGATATTGGTTTCGCCACTGAGGCCTGTGTGTATACCTCCAACCATATAGTGAGCAGCTGGTGCTATAGGTATCAGGTCTTTAGTGATGTCGATTCCTTTCGACAAAATTTCTTCGTAAATAACCGAAAAACGTTCCTTAATGTAATCGCTGTCGATGTGCTTTAACGTAAGATATACATTTGGGGCGTTGTCCTTTTTCATTTGGTTGTAGATGGCGCTGGCCACCGTATCGCGTGGTGCTAATTCTGCTTGGGGATGAATGTCGAGCATGAACCTTTCTCCATTCTTATTGAGCAGGTATGCGCCCTCGCCTCTGATGGCTTCACTTAACAAGAATGCATCTTGCCCGGGAATCATCAAAGCGGTTGGGTGGAACTGGATAAATTCCATGTCCGATAGTTTGGCTCCAATGTTCCAAGCCAGTGCAATGCCATCGCCTGTAGCAGTGTATGGATTTGTGGTGCGTTGGAAAAGCCTCGATAAACCGCCCGTAGAAAGAATGAATACATTGCTTTTGAAATTGAGGGTACTCATGTCGTCGAAACAAATTGCTTTCAACCCGTGGCAACTTCCGTTTGAAACAAACAGCTCAACAGCTTTTGTATGTTCGTAGGCTGTTACATTTGGGAGTGCTTTCACTTTTTCGACCATGAACTTAGTCATGTCCCTTCCCGTTGAAGCGCCGCTTGCGTGTAGTATTCTCCGTTTCGAGTGGCCACCTTCGAGACCGAGAACATATTCTCCATCCACTTTGTCGAATTTCATTCCCATTTCAATAAGATCGAGAACACGGTCACGTCCTTCACGAACCAGAACTTCAACCGAATCGTAATCGCATAAACCACGTCCGGCAGTCAATGTATCGTTGATATGATCTTCTAAAGAATCTTCGGGATGGATTACAGCTGCAATGCCGCCTTGTGCAAAATAAGAGTTGCTGACGTCGAGATTTGCTTTGGTGATGATCGCTACGCTTCCAAAACCTGAAGCATAATACGCTGCGGTTAGTCCGGCTAACCCGCTTCCAATAATTACAAAATCATGTTCCAGGTATTTCATGCGTTTATCTCTCTTTTAATCGCGGTTAATATGGATCGCAGAATGCAAAATTGAACTTTTATCTGCTCCGCATGGAACTCCCATTTGAACATTGTTTATTTTAACAACATATAGTGATGATCGTTTCATTCTTTCAGAATAATTGCTGCAAAATTATAAATATTCAGCTCAAACAATTATGAATTCCTTTTTTTCAGGAGCTTTTACTGGTTTTACTGAAAGTGATAATGAAGGGTTAAGAATTGGGTAACCCAAAATCAAAAAATCTTTTATCCTAAACTGCGATGACGGAACCTGAATAATGAAGAGACCAATAACGATGGGTGAAAAAATGGTACAATTCATTCCATCTTCCAAGGGTTATTTTGCTAAAATCATACTTCGTGGTCTATTTAGTGATTATGATTAAACTGAAGGTTTGAAAATCAATCTTAGAGTGGTAAATCAAATTCATTGGGAAGCAAAACTCGAAATAAGCGATTCTTGCATTGAATTGAACAAACCACTGATTTGAATTCTGGTTTAATTCCTATTTTTAGAAAGAATTTTTTGAAACCACATTTTTATGGAAGACAATAGAGAAACCAACTCGCGCCGCAAGTTTTTGAAAACTACAGCAGCAGGCATAACTGCTCTAACCATATTGCCGTCGGGCGTAATTGCAGGTTTGGGACACAGCGCTCCAAGCGATAAACTGGTAATTGCCGCAATAGGTGCCGGTGGGGTAGGTTTCAGGAATTTGTCGAACCTGAAAAATGAAACCATTGCTGCCATTTGTGATGTTGATTGGGATTACAGTATGAAATCGTTTCGCCGCTGGAGCGATGCTGCCCGATACAAGGATTTTAGGGTAATGCTCGAAACCGAAAAGAATATCGATGCAGTGTTGATTGCTACCCCCGATCATACCCACTCCGTTGCTGCAATGGCCGCTATGCAATTACAAAAACATGTGTTTGTGCAGGCTCCAATGGCTCATTCTGTTTTCGAATTACGTAGGATGACTGAAACTGCACGGGTTTTCAATTTAGTAACACAGGTTGGGAATCAATGCGCTTCGGGCGACGAAACCCGCGAAATTGCTGAACTAATTTGGGCTGGTACCATTGGCGAAATTCGCGAAGTGCACGCTTACACCTCTCATCCAAAATGGAAACAGGGCGAAATTTCTTTGGAAAAACAATCAAAACAACCAAAAGAACTCGATTGGAACCTGTTTTTAGGACCAGTGAATGAAATACCTTACAACTCTGCATATGCGCCTTTTGCTTGGCGTGCCTGGTGGAATTTTGGGAATGGAGCACTCGGCAGTATGGCGCCACATATTTTGGAACCTGTTTTCAGGGCACTCAAGTTGAAAGCTCCCGCACAAGTTGAAGCCAGTTCAGCATCCATCAATTTATTGACAGCACCGGTTGCACAAAAACTGATTTTCAGTTTTAATAAGCGTGATAATATGGCCAAATTGTCCATGCCGCCTGTAAAGGTTTATTGGTATGACGGTGGTTTGTTGCCCGAACGTCCTGAAAAGTTTCCCACCGAAATTATCATTGGCAATAGCGAGGGTGGGGTCATTTTTGTTGGTTCAGAAGGTTATTTGATTTGTAACGAAGAAGGAAAAGATCTTAAAGTTGTGAAAAACGGTACAGTGGTAAATGAAAAAACCGATCGTATTTTGCACCGGATTGAGAATCCCTTCTTAGGTGGACATGAAGCCGACTGGGTTCGTGCTTGTAAAGAATCGCCCGAAAACAAACTTTCGTCATCGGCCGATTTTGAAAGCCAAACAGCCCTTACCGAAACTATTTTGGTGGGTTCAATGGCGGTTCGGTTACAATCGTTACGAAAAAAATTAGTTTGGGACAGTGCGCAAATGCGTTTTACCAATATTGATATAAACGAGGTGTTTGAAATAGCCAATCAACGCGAGATGGTTGTCGAAAATGGATTAACGAAATTCAATATCGAAATTTCAAAACACAATGCATCGCGATTTGTAGAGCAAACCGTTCGCCCAATCTATCGAGAAGGCTGGAAACAGATTTAACAAAAAAAATCAATTGTCATTAGAAAAAAGTCAATAGTCATAAGGAAAAAGCCAACGGTCATTAGAAATAAACCCTCTAAGGACTATTGACCAATGACTTTTTTCCAATAATTTTTCCTGAATCAGTAAGTGAAAATTTCTTCAGGCTTGAAAAACAAGTTTATTTCGCGTTCAGCATTTTCATCGCTATCCGATCCGTGAATGGCATTGTGTTCCTTCGATTCAGCAAACATGCGGCGAATGGTTCCAAGACTTGCTTTTGCAGGGTCGGTGTTCCCTATTAATTCACGAAAATCTTTCACTGCGTTTTCTTTTTGAACCACAGCAACTATCACTGGTCCTGACGTCATGTAATCGATTAGCTCGGTAAAAAACGATTTGTTTTGATGTTCTGAGTAAAACGATGAAGCCTTTTCTCGATCCATTTTGATCATTTTCATGGCAATAAACTTGTAGCCATTGCGGTTAATGAGTTCCAATATTGGACCCATATTGCTGTATTGTAACGCATGAGGTTTAATAATAGTGAAGGTTACGTCGGTTCTCATCATTTAGGATTTTAAATTTAGACACTCCTGTTTCCTAATTTTTATCTTTGCAATTCATGCAATAAAAAAATGGATACACTAATTGATCAAAAGCACATCGACCGTTTTACGGAAATAGTGCAAAACTCACACAATATAATAATTGTTCCTCACATTAACCCCGATGGTGATGCAATTGGATCATGTCTTGCCCTGAAAAGTATACTTTTCAATTTAAGAAAAAATTGTGAGGTGATTATTCCCAACGAATTTCCTGACTTTCTTCAATGGATTGACGGCAGTAGCGATGTTATCGATTTTGAAAAGTCGGAACAACAGGCAAAGCAAAAGTTTGCCGAGGCCGATACATTGTTTGTGCTCGATTTTAATGATTTCGACCGCAGTGAAGGGCTGAAGGATTTGCTTCCCAATTTCGAAGGAACAAAAGTGATGATCGATCATCATCCAAATCCCAAGGCCGAATGCGATTTGGTTATTTCCTATCCAGCTGTGTGCTCAACTTGCGAACTGCTTTTTAGGCTGGCCGAAAGGGCCGGATATTTACCAATGATCAATAAAAGTGCTGCAGAAGCTTTCTTTACGGGAATAATGACCGATACCGGCAACTTTAGCTACAATGCCAACGATCCGGAAACATACCATATTGTTGCAAAGTTGCTCGAAAAAGGCATCGATAAAGACATTGTCCACTCTAACGTTTACCATACTTTTTCTGAAGATCGCTGGCGTTTGATTGGATATGCTCTTGAAAAGAAGATGATTATTCTGCCCGAATTTCAAACCGGGTACATTAGTCTCAACAAAGCAGAGTTGGAGCAATTTAACTACCAGTCGGGCGACACCGAAGGGTTGGTTAATTATCCGTTATCGGTAAAGGGTGTTGTATTTTGTGCCCTTTTCATTGAACGCGACGATATTGTGAAACTTTCGTTCCGTTCAAAGGGGACATTTTCGACCAACTCGTTTGCACGAAGTCATTTCAGTGGAGGAGGGCATGTAAATGCCTCGGGTGGAAGTACAATTCTTTCGCTTGACGAAGCAGTTGCAAAATTCGTATCGCTCCTGCCTGAATACAAATCCCAGTTACTAACCAGTTATTGATTGAATTGTGAACCGTTCAGACCTACTTAAGAAATTACTCCCCGGATTTATTCCTCTTTTTGTTTTTATTGCTGCCGATGAAATTTGGGGAACCAAAGTTGGGCTGATTGTGGCTGTTGTAACAGGGGTTATCGAGCTGGTTTATACCTACTTCAAAGAAAAACGGTTCGACACATTTATTATTCTCGATACAGGACTTTTGGTGGCGATGGGCGCAGTTTCCATTATTCTCGACAACGACATCTTCTTCAAAATAAAACCAGCGGTTATCGAAGCCATAATGTGTGTGATCCTGGCTATTTCAGCCTTTACAAAAATTGATATTGTTGGTGGAATGTCAATGCGCTACATGAAAGGGATTGAAATGAACGATGCCATTCAAAAGCAGTTTAAGAAAACCTTGAAAACCATGTTCTGGATTTTTACGGTACATACTTTTCTTGTTGTTTATTCGGCTTTCTTTCTTTCAAAAGAAGTATGGGCATTCATCAGTGGCGGACTATTTTACATTCTTTTCGGGATATATTTTGTGTACGAATTCTATGTTCAGAAACGGAAACGAAAAGCCCTTTTGGTTGAACAACGCTACGAAGATGAAGAGTGGCTGCCCGTGGTTGACGATGAAGGAAACGTGATTGGTAAAGCACTGCGATCGGCATGTCACAGCGGGCAAAAGATACTGCACCCTGTAGTTCACCTGCATGTGATGAATAATCGAAAATACCTCTATTTGCAAAAACGACCCGAAACAAAGCTGATTCAGCCCGGAAAGTGGGATACAGCTGTTGGTGGTCATATATCATTTGGAGAAGATGTAAAAACAGCATTGCAGCGCGAGGCTTACGAAGAAATTGGGTTGAAAGAATTCAGTGCAAAACCTATTGGAAGCTATCTGTTCGAAAGTGAAATAGAACGAGAAATGGTTTATTCATTCCTAACCTACGATTTTCAGGGAATCAACCTTCATTCCGACGAAGTTCAGGAAGGAAAATTCTGGAGCCAAAAACAGATTGAGCAAAACCTTGGAAAAGGAGTGTTCACACCAAACTTCGAACTGGAGTACCAAAAACAGCTTCGTGATAAGATTTTCTGACTTTCAAAAAAGGAAAAAGTCAATAGTCATTGGTCAATAACTTTTTTCTAATGACCAATGAACTAACATATAATTTATTTTCCCACTAAAAATATAGTTGGCCGTTTGTGTAGGTCTGGCATCTCTTTACGCCATTCGTAAATGGTTTTGGTACGGATGAATTCAGTTTCGAGTGTTAAATCGCAAGCTACACAAAGCCTTGTGTTTCCATCGAGAGAACGGGTTAGGTCGGTCATCATCGAATTATTCCGATAAGGAGTTTCAATAAAAATATGGGTTTGATCGTTCTTTACCGCACGCTGTTCGATGTATTTCATCGAATTGCCACGCATTGGATGTTTGATGGGCAAGTACCCGATAAATGCAAAGTTTTGTCCGTTCATTCCTGAAGCCATAAGGGCAAGGAGTATTGAACTTGGGCCAACTAGCGGTTTTACGGTAATCCCTTTTTGATGCGCTACTTTAACTGCATCGGAACCAGGATCGGCCACGCCGGGACAACCCGCTTCTGAAATCACGCCTATATCGTTACCTTGTAGGGCATGTTCAAGAAAAGCAACCAATTCGTCGTAACGGGTACGTTTATTGATTTCGAAGAAAGTTAAATCGTCGATCACAATTTCCTGATCAATTTTTTTCAGAAAGCGACGCGCTGAGCGGGTGTCCTCTACAATAAAGTGCTTGATTCGTTGTGCCAATGGTTTAATATCGGCAGGTAGTACGTTAAAAGGGTTTTCGTCGCCCAGTGTAGTTGGTATCAAAAAAAGTGTTCCGCTCATTTATATCTATTTTTGCGCAAAGATAGTGATTGAATCGGGGTTTCAAATTCAAGTTGAAAGTATCAAGTTAAAAGTATCAAGACACAAGTATCAAGATGTGGTTTGAGGTTTCATGTTTAGGTAGTCCCTTTTATAATTGATCATTGACCATTACATCATTCAATATCGTTAAGTCAAGGCCAACGGCCTTCAAGCATCAGCACAGGGTAAAGCTCTGTGTCAAGGAAATCAGCGTTAAACAAAGCCCCAACGGGGCGTAAGAATTACTAACAAAACGAAATTGTTTCACCATCCACCTTTAATATTTATTGGCCAATTCAACCATTTTCCAGTTCAATTTCTTTGGATACCAGTATCTGTCGATTGTAAGCAGCAAAGGCAAATAAATTAAACAGGGCAACAGTGGCAGCCATCCGTTTTTGCCGCTCAAATAAGCATGTAAAAAGCCTAAAGGGAAGGCCAGAAAGATAATCAGGAACATGCGCAGGGCTGTTTTTCCTCCCTGTGCTGCTGTTTTCGATTGTGAAAAGGGCATGTACGGGTTTTGAAAATGAAGCAAGGCCAATACAACCAAATAGTTGAACAGAAAAATGGTCGTTATATCCACAAGTGCCATTGCCCCTTTAAAGTAAAACAGTGGTAACACCATCAATAGAAAAACGGGAATAAAGTATCGGGCAAAAGCGGCTTTTACCGCGTTGCTGAAAATTGACGAAGGTTTATTATTCGGAATAATCCTGAACATCCAGCTGGTGTGGTTGGTACTGCCAATGGCCATAAAGTTGGGGATCATGCTGCTGGTCATGATGGTGAAATAGAGAAAAGCAATGTATTTCGATTCCAGTGTCCCCATCCCATTTTGTGCAAAAACCGAAAACAGGGGGATCACCACCATGTAGGCCACCATGGGCAGTATGCTTTGTTTGAACAAGCGCTCGCGCCCCGACAGTTTCCACATGAGCCTGAACACGGGGATTTCGTTCTTCGGAATTCCCAAAATGATGGAAACTGTTCTGAACCAAACACCGTTTTCTTTGGCTGTTTTGCCTTCTTTCATACGCGAACTACTATTGTCGCCGGTATTTAATTGGGTCAATTTATTTTCAAAACCGTAGAAGAGTTTCTTTCCAATGAACAACATGGAAACAACGGGCAACACAACGGCCAGTAGCGTTCCGGTAAGTATAATTGCACTTTGCGACTGAAACACAACAATGAACATCGAGAACCATGCCGGGGGGATAAGCAGAAAATACCAGTTGGGCTGCATGGTTTCACCACTCATGGTCATGGGCATTAAATAGCGGGGTGCCAATTGGTAGCCGATCATAATAACCACGGTGAAGCCAACCTGTATGTACATCATAATGTCTTTCAGCTTATCGCCACTGGTAAATTTCATCAGCCCCAAATAAATGAATATGGTGAAGAACAGTGTGAAAACCGTATTCAGCAACGATGTAACGACGAGCAATAAACCCGCCACAACACCAAACTTTACCGATGTAATAACCACCGACGGTAAAACTAAACTGCTGGTTAAAAGCAGCAGATAGATCATGATGTGCATCACCCGAGACCATCCTAAGGTTTGGCCATTGGCAGGCAGTGGGATCAGCAGGGTATTGTTGCGCGTGTCGAAAAGGGAAACCGAGTATTCGGCCAGCATGGTAATGGTCACCATCACCATTAAATAAATGTGTGTGCTGAACGAGATCAGGAACAGGTCGTTCGATTTGATAAACATCAGCGACATAAATGTCCCGACCAGGATGTACATCAAGGTTTGTTTGATCAACGAATTGTTAGGGTCTTTTGCACTGTTTGAATTCGGGCGTGCTTTGCGGTTGTCGAGCAACAGTTTTAAATCGACCAAATGGCAAACCTGCACAAAGTTAGCCCCCGTTTTTTCGATGATCGATTGAAACGGTTTAAGAAAGGTAGATGCTTTCATTTTCATATTGGCGGCTTAATAGTTGAAGGCTTCAGTAATTTCGGCCGTATGGTTGGCCGTGTTCCCCGTGAGGCGGGCAAAGAGTTTCTCCAACGATTCGTCGTTCCCTGTGCCTTTAATATCGGCAAAAGTACCGTCGGCCACAATGGTGCCTTGGTTTATAAGGATGATGCGGTCTGAAACTTTCTCTACCACATCCATTAAATGGGAACTATAGAAGATGGTTTTTCCTTCGGATGCCATTTTGGTAATGATCTCTTTAACGGTGATCACCGAGTTGGCATCGAGTCCCGACAAGGGTTCGTCCATAAAAAGAATATCGGGGTTATGGAGTAAAGCCGATATGATGAGTACTTTCTGTTTCATTCCTTTAGAGAACGAACCCACGCGCTGGTTGGCGTTTCCCTCAATTTCGAAAAGGGCAAGCAGTTTCCGGGCACGTTCAAGTGTAGATTTTAGCTCTAAGCCTCTCATCTCAATAATGAACGAGAAATATTCCATGGGGGTCAGCGATTCGTAAAGGTTGGCCAGCTCGGGAATGTAGCCAATGCGCTGCTTCACGTCAATAGGGTTTTTCCTGATGTCGAAACCCGCAACTTCAACATTGCCCTTGAACGAGTCGAGCAATCCGCAGATGATCTTCAGTGTAGTACTTTTCCCTGCACCGTTGGGGCCGATGTAGCCAATAATTTGACCGGGGTTAACTTCAAGGTTGATGCCTTTCAGAACTTCGTTTACTTCGGTGCCGTTTTTATAGGTTTTGCGCAAGTTGTCGATACGGATGATCGGTTGGTGAAAATTAGTCATGGTTTAGATTTGAATTAATGATAGGGTTTTGAGTTGTAAATCTAATTTAAAAATTGAATTCGGTTTAGCAAGAATAAAAATAGGATGTATTTTTGGGGATTGCTAAAAAAAAGAGTTTTGAGAGTAACGTTTTTAGGAACAGGAACATCGCAGGGGGTGCCGGTTGTTGCTTGCGATTGCGGGGTTTGCCAGTCTACCGATCCGAAAGATAAACGGTTGCGTGCTTCTGTGTTGGTGCAGGTCGATGGTTTGAACATTGTGATCGATGCTGGTCCTGATTTTCGTCAGCAAATGTTGGCTGTTCAGTTAAAAGAACTTGATGCCATTTTGCTTACCCACGAACATTTCGACCATATTGCTGGTCTCGACGATATTAGGGCATTCAACTGGTTTCAGCAAAAGCCTACCGATATTTATGCTGAACCGCGCGTACAGCAATCGGTTAAACAGATTTTTTCTTATGTTTTTGCCAGTAATAAATACCCTGGAATTCCGCAAATGAATTTGCACGATCTTTTGAATGAACAGTTTAAAATCGAAAATACGTTAATAACTCCAATCAGGGGCATGCACATGAAACTACCTGTGTTTGGTTTTCGGATAGGTGACTTTGCTTATCTCACTGATATGAAAACAATAGATGATGTGGAATTGGAAAAGTTGGTTGGAGTAAAAATTCTAGTTATTAATGCCCTTCGAAAAGAAGAACATATTTCGCACATGACACTCGATCAGGCTGTTTCATACATCGATATGGTAAAACCAGAAAAGTCATATATAACACACATCGGTCATCAAATGGGGCTTTTTCGCAAAATTCAGGAATTGTTACCCGCGAATGTTTCGTTGGCCTACGATGGATTGGTCTTGGAACTTGACGAAAAGTAAGTGAAGTAGTAAAGAATTGAGCCCGTAATCAAGAAGAAAAACCCTGCAAACATCAACCCCGACTTTAACGAATAATTGTCGGTTATCCAGCCTAAAATAGGGCCTGTCATTGCAAAAATAATGCGAATGAACATGTCGCGTAACGATAATACTGTAGCTCTGACTTCTGAATCAATTAGTGTGTTTATGTAGTCTTTCAACACAGGAGAAGCAACACCACGAACAATATAAAATAGAATTAAAATGGGGAATACCCAAATTGAAATAAAGCAAGCCGTTAAAATGAACCCTATTGAAATGGCTAAGTAAATAAGGCCTGAAGCTTTTTTTTGGGTGAAATTTCGCTCAATGCGATGAGCATAAATTGAAAAAACACCGACAATTAGATTTAGGACAGTCCATATGACCCCAAATAGTGCAACGGGTACTTTAATTTCAACCAATAAGGGTTGGATAAACCAAGCGTAGGTTAAAGTTGCCGAACCCATCAGCGAAGAGAAAAGAATGAAGTTTCGAAGAAGGGAGTGATCAATAATCGAATATTTTACAATTTTGAAAATGTCCTTAAAGCCTGCAACTCTTTTTGCAATACCCATATCAGGTTCGATCAGCGTTAAGGCTGCTGGAATCGAAATGGCCGAAATAAAAACTTGACATACAAAAGGGGTTCTTAAGCTAATGGTGGCAAGTAAACCTCCAAAAATTCCGGCAAAAGCTTCAGAAAAATTTCCAACAGAGGTAACACGTCCTTCGTATTTCAAATAATCCCCTTCGCGATTCTTGCTTTTTAACGTATCATATAGCATGGCAGAATCGGAACCTGAGATAAAACTTTGTCCAATACCTAAGACCAGTTCTGCAATTAAAAACTGCCAGAATTGAAACGAAAAACTATAGACCGAGAACCCAATGGCTAAAAGGAAAGTACCAACAATTAGCGTTTTCTTTCGCCCCCATATATCGCCAAAATAGCCCGAAGGAATTTCAAAAGCCAGCATCCCAACGGAATATACCGATTTAAGAAGGAATATCTGGGTCATTGTTAGCCCATTTTCTTGAAAAAACAATACCACAATTGGCATAATCAACGAAAACCACTTCGCTGTTTTGATGATATATAGCCTGTAAATATTGTAGTTGATTGATTTTTCCATGCAGTAAAGTAAAATACAGTTGCAATTAGAATAAACAAAAAACCCACCGAGGAATTACCTTGGTGGGTTTTGGCGGAGAGAGAGGGATTCGAACCCCCGGAACCTCGCAGTTCAACGGTTTTCAAGACCGCCGCAATCGACCACTCTGCCATCTCTCCCGAAATGCGATGCAAAAATAGAGGTTTTTTTTATTCCCCCAAATATTGTCTAAATAATTTTTAAAAGTTTTGTAATTCGTTTCTTTTATTGTTCTTATTAGGCTTGTGATGACTAATTTACAAGTTGTTTTATAACAGAAATGTTGTTTTTTTTCTTGAACAAATAGAAACTAAATTTGATAAAAATTATATGCAATTTATTCGTTTTCTGTTGAATGCCAGTAAATAATGAAGGTTGAAATGGTTTCGAAGCATTTGAAACAATTATTTTTTTTAAAAATTCCTCAAATAAACCGAGTTAGAAGGTTATTTTTTTATTGTTAATGTTTGCAAAACTCACTAAAAACAATATATTTGTGAGAGTTAACGTAGTTTTTAATAACCCTTAAATCTCGACTTATGAATAAAGCTCAATTAATCGATGCCATGGCTGCTAAAGCTGGTCTTACTAAAGCCGATGCTAAAAAAGCATTGGATGCTTTTATTGATGCTACAAGTGAAGCATTGAAAGCTGGTGATCGCGTTGCTTTAGTAGGATTTGGTTCTTTTTCAGTAGCTAAAAGAAGTGCCAGAACTGGCCGCAACCCTCAATCAGGCAAGGAAATCCAAATTCCTGCAAAAGCTGTTGTTAAATTTAAACCTGGAAGTGAATTAGCTGAAAGTGTATAAAACGCTACAAAAAAATTGAAAGGGGAGAGCAATCGAAAGTTCTCCCCTTTTTTAATTATAATTGTTGAATGAACAAGGGATTAATAAACTATCTTTTATCTTTTCTATCCAACGAAAGAGCGTCAATTATACAAAACGTGATACAGCATCGTACGCGTTATTTAACGGTTGTTCTTGAAGATATTTTTCAAAGCCAAAATGCGGGTGCGGTTCTAAGAACATGCGATTGCTTTGGGATTCAGGATGTTCATATCATCGATAGTAATAATTCATTCGATATTAACCCTCGGGTTGTAAGAGGTGCAACAAAATGGATCGACCTGCATCATTACAACAATTCCGAAAATAACAGCTTGGCTGCAATTGAAAAACTAAAGGCCGATGGATACCGGATTGTAGCTACTACTCCACATACAAATGATGTAACGTTAGACGAATTTGATTATTCAAAAGGAAAGATTGCACTTGTTTTTGGGAACGAGCATGCAGGCATTTCACAAGTAGTGAAAGAAAATGCCGATGAGTTTCTTAAAATTCCAATGTATGGATTTACAGAGAGTTTTAACCTTTCTGTTTCTGCAGCAATTATTTTGCATCATTTGACTTATCAATTAAAGAATAGTGATATACATTATAAATTAACTGAATCTGAACAAGATGAATTAATTTTAACATGGCTAAAAGATAATGTAAAGGGTAGCAAGTACATTATTCGTGATTATTACATAAAGTAAAATCATTTGTGATTTTTTTAGATTCAATTGGTAATTTAGCTATATTTGAAATAAACATGATCAAATTATTATGAATTGTTTGATAATTGATGACGATAAACTTTCCAGAAAATTATTGGAAAAATTTGTAGAGAAAACTGAACTTCTTGATCAATACCATTCTTTTCCGGGAGCTATTGAGGCGATAAACTTTATCCGAAGGGGAGAGGAACATATCGATTTGATTTTTCTTGACATTGAAATGCCCGATATGAACGGTGTGGAATTTATGCAATCTATAGGTGACCAGCCCATTCAAATTATCGTTGTTTCTTCTAAGGAAAAGTATGCACTTGATGCTATCGAGTACGATGTAACCGATTATCTTTTAAAACCAGTGACTTATGTGAGGTTTTTAAAGGCTGTAGAAAAGGCATTGGCAAAATTGAGAGAGGAAATGCTTCCAGCTTCAAATTCAAAAAATGATTTCTTCATAAGAAATAATTCAAATTTGAAGAGATTGCGTTACGAAGAAGTAATTTGGATTGAAGCATTAGAAAATTACATCGTTGTATACACTTGGGATGAGAAATATACTATTCATTTTACAATGAAAGCGGTTATGGATCAGCTTCCTCCTGATTTGTTTTTTAGAATCCACAGGTCGTTTATCGTAAACAGAAGTAAGATCGAATTGATTAAAACCAATTTTATTGAAGTTAAAACAAAAGATGGGGTACAAGAACTTCCAATTGGAAAGTCGTACCGAGAGTTGTTGTTAAAAGAGATTAACTTACTTGCAAAATAGAAAATTGAAAACCCGCATTTTGCGGGTTTTTTTATGCCATTGAAATTGTAGTAATGTAATCGATAGAATCTTGTAAAAAGATTTTCCTTTCATCTGAAATTGATTGGATCGATGACCTTAAAAATGAAAGTATTTCATCGGAATCTTCCTTAGTAATTAATTCATCAGTATTTTGAATAACGGTATAAGCTTCAAACGCTACCATGTAATCTGCATGTAACAAGAATTTTGCAAATACTTTTAAATGCTTTGAAAAATCAAGACCGTTTTGCCAGCAACTACTTAGAATAATTTCATATAAATTGGTATATCTAGGGTTTTGCAATGCTTTAACAAACTCATCAGCAGCTTCAGGTTGTTTCACGTCAGAGAGAAGTTTGATAATTTGATCGACGATTTCCTCGTTATTCTGAAGAAAAAGAAGTTCAATTAGCGATGGGATATAGTTGCTGTTTCCTGTGTTCTTTACTTCGTCAATTGCCTGTAAAACAATTTTTTCTTCGGTTGAAAAGAGTTTCTTGATCAGAATATCGTTGATTTTAGTTGTACTCATTTTTTTGTTTTTTTAATTAAGTCGTAAAGGTAGAATTTGAAGATATACAAATGATCATTTTTCTGTTCCTTAACTTTTATTTTAGAAATAGTTCAATAATCAGCCAAAGCTTTAGCTCCTTTTTTTGAAAAGAGTATTGGTTAATGAAAAAGTGACACTGAGCTTCTTGATTAATGAAGCCTCCCTGTGTTTATTTTTTCTTTCAGATATGTTCCAGTGTAAGATTCTTTTTGTAGAATGAGTTCTTCGGGTGTTCCGGTAAATACTAAGTTTCCACCCATGTTTCCACCTTCAGGTCCAAGATCGATAACCCAGTCAGCTGACTTTATAACATCCAAATTGTGTTCAACAATAAGAATGGTATGGCCACGTTCAATTAATGCCTGAAACGATTTTAAAAGGGTTTTTATGTCGTGGAAATGTAAGCCGGTAGTAGGTTCGTCGAAAATGAAGAAGGTGTGTTCGTGTTTCTCTTTCGCTAAAAATGATGCAAGTTTTACCCTCTGACTTTCACCTCCAGAAAGAGTACTTGATGATTGTCCCAAATGAACATATCCAAGTCCAACATCTTGTAAAGGTTGAAGTCTTCTCACAATTTTCTTTTCTGTTGACTCTTTGGATTTTCCAAAAAACTCAATTGCTTCATCAACTGTGAGTTCCAATATTTCGAAAATATTTTTATCCTTATATCTGATCTCAAGAATATCTTCTTTAAATCTTTTTCCATTGCAACTTTCACAAAGAAGACTAATGTCTGCCATGAATTGCATTTCAACTTTAATGAACCCTTCGCCCTGACATTCGTCGCACCGCCCGCCATCAACATTAAAAGAAAAGTGAGACGGCTTTAAACCCATAATTTTTGCACTTTGCTGGTCGGCAAAAAGAGTTCTGATTTCGTCGTAAGCTTTCAGATAAGTAACAGGGTTCGATCGTGATGATTTTCCAATAGGATTCTGATCTACAAATTCAACTGCTTGAACCAGATGAGTATCGCCCATAATACGATCGTGTTTCCCTGTTTTTTCTTCAACCATACCAAACTGTTTGGCAAGGGCAGGGTATAGTACCTGTTTCACCAATGACGATTTTCCCGAACCACTAACCCCGGTAACCACAGTCATTGCATTTAGCGGAATTTTCACACTTACATTCTTCAGGTTGTTTTCTCTTGCACCTAATATTTGAATAAAATTATTCCATTTTCGGCGAATTTTTGGCAGTTCAATTTCTTCTTCTCCTGAAAGATATTTGGCCGTTAAACTAATGGTGTCGTTTTGAAGTTCAATCTGATCTCCATAGAATATGATTTCACCACCATGCGTTCCGGCAAAAGGGCCAATATCTATCACTAAATCGGCTGTACGAATAATTTCTTCGTCATGTTCAACAACTATGACGGTGTTACCTAAGTCTTTTAATTTCTGAAGAACTGAAATCAATCGCTCAGTGTCGCGAGAATGCAGCCCAATGCTTGGCTCATCGAGAATGTATAGAGAACCAACCAGCCCGCTTCCTAACGAGGTGGCCAAATTTATACGTTGTGATTCTCCGCCCGATAATGATGACGAAAGGCGGTTAAGAGTGAGGTAACCTAATCCAACATCGCAAAGAAAATCCAATCGGTTATTGATTTCTTTAAGTAATCGGTTCGATATTTTTTCATCGTGTTCAGAAAAAGTCATACTCTTAAATGTTTCTCTGAGATCAGAAACAGGCATCAATACCAACTCTTGCAACGAGAGATTGTTTACTTTCACATACGAAGCTTCTTTCTTTAGTCGCGAACCTTTGCAATCGGGGCAGGTTGTTTTTCCTCGGTAGCGGGCAAGCATTACCCTATATTGAATTTTGTAACTTTTTTCTTCAACGTATTTGAAAAAGCTGTTGAGTCCTGAAAACCATTTGTTCCCGACCCATAACAATTCCCGTTGTTCATCGGTTAATTCATAATAGGGTTTGTGAACAGGAAATTGAAAGTGGAAAGCGTTATTGATTAGTTTATCTTTCCATTCTCCCATTTTTTCGCCTCTCCAGCACGAAATTGCATCGTCGTAAACCGACAGCATTTTATTCGGAATAACTAGGTCTTCATCTATTCCAATTACTTTACCATAACCTTCACAACGAGGACATGCACCAACAGGGTTGTTAAAACTGAACATATCGACTGTTGGTTCTTCAAATAGTATTCCGTCAAGTTCAAACCGATGAGTGAAAGTTTCAATTTGAATATCACCTTCAGGAAGAATAACCTTCACAATGCAAATCCCATGGCCCTCGTTGTATGCCGATTGTACAGAATCTGACATTCGGCTAACGGTGTCATCGTCATCGGAAGCCGAAATACGGTCGATGACTAAATTCAATTCTTCATTTCGTTTGGCAATTTTTTCGATAGTTTCAGCCGAATCAATCGGAAGTATTTCACCATCAAGTTCCAATCTTGTAAATCCTTGTTGAAACAGAATGCCAATTTCTTCTTCGAAAGTTCTGTTGTGGTGTTTCTGAAATGGAGTTAAAATCAATATTTTAGTGCCTTTGGGAAGCAAAAGCATGAAATCTACAGCATCGGTTACGTCATTCTTTTTCACTTCGTTGCCCGAAATGGGGGAAATGGTTTTGCCGATGCGGGCATAAAGTAGTTTTAAGTAATCGTAAATTTCGGTTGAAGTGCCAACTGTTGAACGTGGATTTCGGGTATTTACCTTTTGCTCAATGGCTATTGCTGGTGGAATTCCTTTGATGAAATCAACTTCGGGTTTGTTTATCCTTCCCAAAAACTGGCGGGCATATGAGGATAAACTTTCCACGTAACGTCGTTGGCCTTCAGCATAAAGCGTGTCGAAAGCTAAGGTCGATTTTCCAGAGCCCGAAACTCCGGTAATGACTATTAATTTATTGCGTGGAATCTTTAGTTCAATATTTTTAAGATTGTGCAGTCGTGCACCTTTGATGTGTATATAATCGGTAAAATTGAAGATATCTGACATTTAACAGTTAATTATTTGCTGGTTTGCGAAAAATACTTATTTTTGAAGCAAAGTTAACATTTTGTTTCACCATTTTAACCAATAGGAGATACTTATAGAAACAACTCTACCTTATTAATTTAAAAATAAAAGGTAATGATCGACAGAAAAAATCTGAGCGATAATGAGTTGGTTCAATACTATTTGGATGGTGATTATACTTCACTTGAATTCCTCATTAATCGTTATAAAGACAAAATTTTCACTTACATTTTAATTAATGTGAAGAATCATCATTTGGCAGAAGATATCTTTCAGGATACCTTTATCAAAGTTGTGCGGTCACTAAATTTGGGAAAATATACCGATAATGGAAAGTTTATTTCCTGGGTCATGCGAATTGCCCACAATTTGATCATCGACCATTACAGGCGATTAAAGAACATGAACACTATATCGAATGATAGTTCAGAAATTGATTTGTTTAATTCTCCAAAATTTTCTGATGAGAATATTGAAGATATAATGATCAATGAACAGATCTTAAGTGAAGTGCGCGTGTTGGTTGAAGAGCTTCCCGATGACCAGAGACAAGTGGTTATCATGCGCCATTATCTTGGACTAAGCTTTAAAGAAATTGCTGATCAAACTGGTGTAAGTATCAATACGGCGCTAGGACGAATGAGATATGCCTTAATTAATCTTAGGAAGATTATTACTGAAAAAGGATTAATTCTTACAAAAGCATAATTTTTTTTGCGGTGGAAATAATAATTTCCTAATAGGGGCGTTTAATGTTTTGAAAACAAAATTTAAAAATTGCCTATGAGGAAAATATCTACCTTAAAATTTAATGTACATACTTATCGTCCGGAACTGACAACTCAACAAAATTCAACTTCAAATTTTGATGAAAATGCTATGTTTCAAGCTCCAGATCATTGTGTACAAACCATTATGAACTTTGCAAAATCATATAAGGTTGCAGAAACCAAAATCATGGGCAAAGTAGAAATGGTGATAAACTAAATTGATTATTTAACGAATAAAATTGGCAATAAATTTTTTAAAATTTGTTGCCAATTTTTTAATCATTAATTCAAAAAACCATGAATCAGCAGCGTTATGTTTGTATAAAATGTGGAAATACGCAATACGAAATAGAGACAATACGAACAACCGGAGGGACTTTCTCACGCCTTTTCGATGTTCAGAATAAGAAATTCACAGCAGTATCGTGCAAAAATTGTGGCTTCACCGAGTTATATAAAGGACGATCTTCGGGGTTAGGAAATGTGGTTGATTTCTTAACCAGCTAACCTATGCTAATAAATGTTTAAGTTTTCAATTCAGACTGTTTTTTAGTCATTTCTAAAAGGCTGAATTATAGAAGTATAATTAAATTTAAAATTTTGGGGTTTGGACGTAAATCCAAATGATTTTTTATTTTTAACGCACTTTAAGAAAACGTAAAATATTACTATAAAACTTACAACGAAAATGGCAATTAGCGCATTACAGCAAGAAAGGGCAAAGTATCAGCCTAAACTTCCACAAGCATTAAAAGGAAATGTAAAAGTTGTTGAAGGAAAAGCAACCGAATCGATAGCAGATCAGGCTGAAATCAAAGAACTTTTTCCCAACTCTTACGGTTTACCATTGATCACATTTGAAGCTTCTGATGTTAAAATTAATCTTCCAAAAATAAATGTTGGGGTTATTTTATCGGGAGGACAAGCTCCTGGTGGTCACAATGTTATTTCAGGTTTGTTCGATGGTTTGAAAAAATTGAACCCTGAAAATAAGTTGTATGGATTTTTAGGTGGTCCTGGTGGTTTTGTCGACAATAAAGTTATTGAACTCACTGCCGAATTTATTGAAGAATATCGCAATACTGGTGGTTTCGACATTATTGGTTCGGGTCGTACTAAGCTTGAAGACGAAGCTCAATTTGACAAAGGTTTGGCAAATTGCAGAGCATTAGGAATTAATGCTGTAGTTATTATTGGTGGTGATGACTCAAATACAAATGCTTGTGTTTTGGCTGAATATTATGCCAATATTAAAGCTGGTGTTCAGGTAATTGGAGCTCCCAAAACCATTGATGGTGACCTTAAAAACGAAATGATTGAAACTTCTTTTGGTTTCGATACAGCTTGTAAAGTTTATTCTGAGTTGATTGGCAACATTATGCGTGATGCTAATTCGGCTAAAAAATATTGGCACTTTATCAAATTGATGGGACGTTCAGCATCTCACATTGGTTTAGAGTGTGCATTACAAACACAACCAAATATTTGTTTAATATCAGAAGAAGTAGCTTCTAAAAAGCAAACTCTCGGCGATGTGGTTGACTTCATTGCCGATGTTGTTGCAAAACGGGCTGAAAACGATGAGAACTTTGGTGTTGCATTAATACCTGAAGGTTTGATCGAATTCATTCCTGAAATGAAGGTGTTGATTTCAGAATTGAACGACCTTTTAGCTGAAGGGACCGCAACTGCACAGGCTTTCTCACATGTAAAAAAATCACATCGTGTAGACTGGACTGCTGAAAAACTTTCTCCTGCATCATCTGTTGTTTTCCGTTCTTTGCCAGAAGGCATTGCGAACCAATTGTGTCTCGACCGTGATCCACACGGGAACGTTCAGGTTTCGAAAATTGAAACAGAAAAGCTCCTTATCGAAATGGTTGAAGTTGAATTGGCAGAACGCAAACTCGAAGGAAAATTCAAAGGCAAATTTGCGGCACAAAACCATTTCTTTGGATATGAAGGCCGTTGTGCTGCTCCATCGAATTTCGATGCTGACTACTGTTATTCTTTGGGTTTCAATGCTGCTTCTTTAATTGGAAACGGAAAAACAGGTTACATGTCATCTATCCGTAATTTAACTGCTCCTGCATCTGAATGGATCGCAGGTGGTGTTCCTGTTACAATGATGATGAATATGGAACGTCGCCATGGTCATATGAAACCAGTAATTCAAAAAGCATTGGTTGAGTTGGATGGTAAACCATTCACTTACTTCGCATCAAAACGAGATGTTTGGGCGGTTAATACCGATTTTGTTTATCCAGGTCCTATTCAATATTTTGGTCCAACTGAAGTATGTGATCGTGTTTCTGAAACATTGAAACTGGAAAAGGCATAATTAGATCAGACTTAATTTAGTTAAGATATTTAGAAGGCGCTCCGTTTGGGGTGCCTTTCTTTTTGGGGTAACAGAGAGCAAATAAAAGAGGCAACCGTTTTGGGCTGCCTCTTGGTTATTTGTTAATTAAGTGTGTGATTGCCGAATCACTTAACTATTGAAATTTAAAAACTCTATATGAATGTGGTTGAATCTTTACGGTGTAAACATACTTATCGGCTGAAACTGTTTTTCCCCAGTTTCTTCCAGCAGCTCTTACTTCAACGGGAATTGATTCATTTGAAGTAACATCAATAATTGTTTTTCCTTTTTCGGCAAGAACTACTTTCATATCAACAGATTCATTGTTAAATGATTGAATGATAAAGGTGTTGTTGTCGTAAAGATACATTGAAACCATTGACGGACCTTCTAATTTCACTGGGTGGGGCTTGCAAACTACATCTCTCAGTTTATTTAATACTTCGGATGGAAGATTGTACAAGTCGGCAAAATTTTCAGGTATGGTTAATACAAAAAGTCTGGCTTTTGAGAATTTACCTTCATGAAGGAAAGGCCAACCTAATCCAGAATCCATTCCTGAAATTACTTCCCATGAATCGTTGGTGAAATATTGGATTTGTGGAATGATCATCGGTTGTTTTGGTTTTACCAACGATCCATTGAACATAAACTCTTCGACCATCGATTTTCGTGAAGTGTATTCCAGATCAATAATATTGCGGATTCCTCTGTTTTGTAAGGCATTCAACAATCCCGAAGTAATGACAACATCTTTCCCATTAATTAATCGCTGTTTAATTTTAGCAACAATTTCAGGATCATATTTTGCCGATTCGGTCAATAAGATCATATCATCATCCATGGGGAATTCAGGCACTAAATCCATCGGAATACCAATCATTCCAAGGTAATTCTGAAGAAAATCTTCACCATTTGAATGGTATGGTTTATAACTTTTGATTCCATATGGATTTCCAAGTTGGCCTATTGATTTATCGACACTGGTTAATGCTATACTTACAACTTTTGCAATTGTTTCACCATCCTTCACTGGCAAGAACGACTTATAATTGAAACTTACATCTTGATCTTTCCAAGGAGCTTCCCAATGTTGGTTTAATGGAATTAACATTTGTCGGTAGTCAAACAAGGTTTGTTCAGGTGCTTTTGCAAATAATGTGATCCAAAGCTGCTCTGCAAAACGATCGTAAGTACCCATGCCGCCAGTGTCGACCCAGCCTCCTCCGTTTTTACCTGGTTTCAGATTGTTGTAATAACGATAAACCAAATAGCCTAAATAAGGTTGAAGGTGTTGATTACTGCGAATAGCATCGCGGGTTTCGGTTCCGGTATAAACACCATCAAATAATTTTGGTTCGGTTTCCAAGTTGAATCCTAAACCTTGAAAGTGTTCGTACCAGTTAGGATACTTAATAATAACCTTTGCATTTGGATTTACTTTTTTTGCAGGACCAATAATTACATTTTTAGCTGCATCTGTCATCAATTCAAGACGATAGTCAGTCCAGCTTCTGTCGCCTTTTGCATTCACACAATAGTCGCATTTGCAACTGGTGAAAAAGAAATCGTCGAGAATAATTTCATCGAAAAAAGAAGCGGTGTACTCAATAATTTCCTGTGCTTTTGCCCGCTCTTTAGGATCTTTGTAACAAAAAGTTTGAAACTGGTTGCTTTCGTCAATTGTATACGTGATTCCACCAGCAACCTCAATTCCTTTGTCTTTGAAAAATTTGATTGCTTTCTGCATGGTTTTCTTGTCAACAATCAGCAAATCGCGATGGGTTTCAAGATAAATTTTATCGACTTTCATTTGGGAGGAAATGGTTTTCCAGGTAGACTCCAACCACTGTTGATCTTCCATTTTTTGAACTTCGTAAGCTCGGGTGTAAATGGATACCTTAAAATTTTGGTAGTTTTTTTGCCCAAAAACGTTCATAAATGAACCGAGCAAAAGAGCTATCAAAAAAATGAAATTGGTTTTTATATTCATTGGTTAAATAGTTAGATAAAACAATGTGCAATTTAGTTGAATTTCAAAAGAAAGCCTCCGTAAGGACGCATTAACACTTGTTTGATTTTTTCATCTTTTAGATTTATTTTATCCAATGAAACGAGCATAGCAGTAAACACAAATTGATATGAAAAGGAGTTCAGCGGAGCTAATATCGCTTTGCGAAACGTCGTTTTGCGTAATGCAATGGAGGTAGTTTCCCCGAAAAATAGGGGCTGGCTATGAGGGAAGGATAGAGGTTGAAAAATATAATTTTCAATACTCTACTTTCCCTGGTAATCGTCAACTAGTTGATGGTCAATGTAAATGACTGAAATATTGCAAAGCATCTCTTTTACGTCTGCAGTAACAGCGGCCGTTTACGAAAACAAATGGGCTACAATGTATGGTCGTATTTGTTAATTAATGCTATTTGCATTTATGAGAGGCTCTGTTTGCACCAAGCAACCCCCATCCGCCACTACCAAGTAAGAACCCGAAAGTGTACCAAGCTCCATTATTGTTTTGGGCAAATACCGTTTTGCTTTTATTGAAAAGCATCACCACAAAGTCGATAGGAGCAATAATGCCATGCCATAAACCACCCCAAAAACCGTAAGTTTTCCCTTGAAGGCAGGCTACATCAGTTGGATAGTAAGTAACACAACTAACAAGTAATAAACTAACCAAGATAACTGCAAGTAAAAGTTTTGTTTTCATACTATAGGTTTTTTAATATTTTACCAATTAGTATTGAAGAAGTTGAAAACGTAACATTTTACAACTGATAATGTCTTATTTTTTACTCCGGTTATCGTAAAGTAAAGGGGCTTTCCTTTTTTAATTATTGCATTTAATCGGGAAGTTCATATTAAAAAAAAGGATAGATGATGCATTCTGGAGCATCTTCTATCCTTTTTATGTATTGTTATGAAAAAAATAGCAGAATCTATTTTCCTTCCATCATCTCGTTTTGCAATGCAACCATTTTAATAGCTGTAATGGCGGCTTCATCTCCTTTGTTGCCTAATCGGCCACCTGCACGGTCAAGTGCTTGCTGTTCGTTATCGGTAGTGAGAACCCCAAAAATTACAGGCAGGTTATGGTCGAGGTTAAGTTGAGTTGTTCCTTGTGTTACTCCCTGACATATAAAATCGAAATGGCGGGTTTCACCTTGAATGACGCATCCAAGCAAAATAATGGCATCAACATCGGTGTATTCAGCAAAGAATTGCCCTCCAAGGCTTAACTCAAATGTGCCGGGTACATGCTTCACTGCGATGTTTTCTTCTTTTGCTCCATGTTTTATCAGGGTATCAAAAGCTCCATTGGCTAAAGCTCCTGTGATTTGATAATTCCATTCGGCAACTACAATCCCAAATTTCATGTTTTCAGCTGATGGGACAGAATTTACGTTGTATTCTGATAAATTTTTTGTAGCCATAGTTGTTTTATTTTGAATGTAAATTAAATAAAAAACGGGCTGACTTTAACTGTCGCCCGTTTTCATATTATTTTGTTTCGAATAGATTTACAGTTGTTTTAAGCGAGCAAGGCTTTTCTCAACGGTTTGGATTTCGCTGCTTTTAGAAAAATCTTTCATAATTTGTTCATACACTTCAATCGCTTTGTCTTTTTCGCCAAGTTCTTCGTAAACCAAAGCCAACTTGTTTTTGATTGTAGGAACAGTAAATTCATTGTCGCTCATTTCTATTGCTTTCAAATAAGCATTTTCTGCTTTTTTGAAATCGCGTAACTCTACATAAGCATCACCAATAGCTGATTTTGCCAATGGTGCAACCAACATGTCGTCTGATTTGAATTTATTGAGATACTTGATTGCTTGATTATAGTCGCCTATGTGCAGGTATGAAATTCCGGTGTAGTATTTTGCCAGATTACCAGCATCGGTTGAACCGTAATTGTCAATGATATCAAGGAATCCAAGAGCATTGCCATCTCCATTTATTGCCATCTCGAACGAGTCGATACTGAAATAATTTTGAGCTGCAAACATCTGTTCTTGAGCTTCGATATTTTTGGGCGAAACTATGAATTTCTGAATACCAAGGTAACCCAATATCACTATTATAATTCCACCAATAATGTAGAAAACTAAATTCAAATGTTTTTCCAGAAATTGCTCGGTATTAGAAAGAGCTACCTCAACTTCTTTTAGACTGTCGCCTTTGTCTTGATTTTTATCTTTTGTCATTGTAAAACTGTTTTTTTTCAGAATTGCTCACAAAAATAATTTATTTTGAAATAAACCATCCATTTCGATTAACATTTTTCAAAATTCAGGATTATTCTTTTTTTATTTGCTGATATACTTGTATTTATTGCTGTTATTATCTTCTACAGAAATAGAAGGTTGATTGGTTCTGATAACAAGGATAACTGTTTTTGGTAGATTTTTACCATTTTTGTTAAAATTTTGGAAATGCACCTTAAATCGATTTCAATTCTGAATTACAAAAACATTGAGCAATTAGAACTTGAATTCTGTTCAAAGCTAAATTGTTTTTTGGGCGATAATGGAGCTGGAAAAACCAACTTGCTCGATGCAATTTACTTTCTGTCGTTCACAAAAAGCTTTTTCAATAATGTTGATTCACAGAATGTAAAACACGATTGTGATTTTTTTATGATACAGTCGAAATATTCGCGAAACAACGAGGACCAGGTCGTTTCTTGTGGATTTAAGGCTGGACAGAAAAAGCAGTTCAAAATTGGTTCAAAAGTCTACAAACGATTGAGCGATCACATTGGTTTGTTTCCTCTTGTTATGATTTCCCCTGCCGATACTTTATTAATAACAGGTGGAAGTGAAGAACGTCGGAAATTCATGGACGGGGTGATTTCGCAGTACGACCGTCATTTCTTAGAAGCTTTAATCCGATATAACCGAGCATTACTTCAGCGCAATAATTTATTGAAAAATTTTTCCAATTCAAGAACTTTCGACTCTGAAACACTTTCGATTTATGATGAGCAGTTGATCGAGTATGGGCAGTTTATTTATGAAAAAAGAAAAGCATTTATTGTTGAAATGATTCCTGTATTTCAGCAATTTTACAACATTGTATCGGGTGGAAAAGAAGAGGTTTCGTTGGAATATAATTCATCGATGAAGACTGGGGACTACCGACAACAATTGATAGACAATCAGCAAAAAGATTTGGCAACTCAATTTACAAATTGTGGCGTTCATAAGGATGATCTTCAGCTGAATTTGGGAAGTTTTCCAATAAAAAAGCTTGGTTCGCAGGGACAAACAAAAACATATTTACTTGCATTGAAATTTGCCCAATTCGAATTTCTGAAGAGAATTAGCGGCATTAAACCTATTTTATTGCTCGACGATATTTTTGACAAGTTAGATTCAAACCGTGTTGGGAAAATTATTGAACTGGTTTTGCAAGATCAGTTTGGCCAGATTTTCGTTACAGACACTAACCGTGACCATTTGGATGGTATTTTAAAACAAATGGACACCGAATATCAGATTTTCAGAATTGAAGATGGAAAAGTAGTTGGATTATGAGAAGGAAAGATACACAAAGCATTAGCGATATTTTAAAACAATTTTCAAGAGATCCCAAATTTGACAGGCATCTTTTAGAAACACAGATTATCAATAATTGGTCAAAGGTTTTGGGATCGGGAATTGCCGATAGCACACGTAATATTTACATAACCAATCGTACGTTATTTGTTTCAATCGATTCGTCGGTAATGCGGCACGAACTTTTTATGATTCGGTCGCAAATTCAAAAAGCATTGAACGATAGTGTTGGCACTCATGTTATTGACAATATAATTTTCAGGTAGTATGAAACGTATAATTTTTTCTCTTTTAGCCTTATTGGTTGTGTTGGGTGGTTTTTCCCAAAGTTCACGCAAAATAGTATCATTGAAAGACGTTGATTGGAAGGTTCTTGTGGGAATGCAATCTCTTGATCTTAATACTCAACAGAATATCAACCTCGATTCAACTGTTCATTTTATTGGTGAATTTGACATTGATGAACCCTGCCAAATGGTTGCTCTTTACCATTATGGCTCTGATGTTGCTTTCGATTTCTCGGTTGGCGAAACCGTTTTAGCAAATGAGATTGATGGCGCAAATTTCTATGCTGATTTGTCGGCAAATGTTGGGCAAGGGAAAAATAGGATTGTTTTAAAACCTCAAACTTCAATTACTGTAAATCAGTTCAAAACAGCTATAAAAAGTACTCAAATTTGCTTGCTTGGTGGAATGGTTTTCACCAAATTTCAGTTTAAAGTTGATTCTTATTTTGGAGGTAAATTGCTTGAGGTTAAAATCCATAATTTTAATGATAAAGATCTCGACGGAAAGATTTATGCAAAGCTTTATAATGTCGAAAATACTGAGCAACTGGCTGGAAATAACAATTGTGCATTTTCCCGTAGTGGTTTGGAATGTACTATTGAAATAGTTTTTCCTGAGTTGAAGACTGATTTAAGTGGGAAGAAAGTGATGGTAGAATTAACTATTGTTGATAAAGAAAACAACGAAGAAATTGTCGATCAACTTACTCTTCCTGTTTCATATTGAGTCGTGGACTTTGTATTAATTTATTTCTGAATTCACGTGGGGTATACGATGTGTATTTTTTAAAAACGCGTGTAAAATGTGCCGCTTCATTAAAGCCAGTTTCATACATAATTTCTGAAATGTTATTTCTCTTGTCAGAAAGCATCATACACGCTTTTTGGATCCTGAATTCATTTAAGAATGTAATAAAAGTTTTGCCTGTAATTTTTTTAAAAAAGCGGCTGAACGAACTTTCCGTAAGACCAACAATATTTGCCAAATCGCTTAATTGTATCTGGTTTTGATAATTTTTCGAAACAAACTGGTTGATCTGGTTGATACGAGAATAGTCGAGTGAGTGATGTACAATATTTATAGAATCGGAATTCAATAGCGTATAATCTTCTGACAATGAGAGTTCCTTTAGAAGGTCAATTAATCCAATTAATTTGTGATAGGGATTTTGTGATATGAGATTTTCCATTTTGTTGCTCAACCTTTTTTGGGTCTCTTTACCAAAACAGATACCATGTTGAGAACGGGTGAGTAAATCGGTAATGAATTTTAGTTCGTTAAAACTCAGGATTTTGTTTTCCAAAAATTCTTTTGACATTTGTAAAACCACCACAGTATTATTTTCATTATCGAAATTGCCCATGTTTGAGTGTGGTATGTTGGGACCAATGAATAAAAGTGTTCCATCAACATATTTCGAAAAATGACTTCCTATGTGTTGTTCGGCACTGCCGTTTTTAATGTAAACCAATTCGTATTCGGGATGAATATGCCAGAAAGGCTCTGTGGCCCCATATTTTTCACATATCATGAAAAATGAATTGCCGGGATTTGGCAATATGGTTTCGAAAATTGGTTTCATTCGTTAGCTGTTGGTCTAAGTTGTTGAATTAAAGTGATAAAATATGATTGTTGGCAACACATATATTATTTGGGCTAATCAAAAATTTCAATAGTTGTTGTCATCTACAGATCTGTTTCTTTTATTTTAATTGACAAAATAAATCAAAAAAAGGATAATTTGTGGCAATATAAAGCTCCTGCCGAGTTATAGTTTTGTTAAAAATTTAGTTGATGATTAACCTGTTCAAAATAATTACCCAAAGAAGGTATTTTGCGGTAGCTCAATTGTTTTTGAGTTTAAGTTTAATGATCGGAACTTGGGTAATTTATATTCCAACAATAACCAATAAACTTCAGTTAAGCGAAGGCGACCTGGGAATTGTTTTATTATTTGGCGCAATTGGCGCATTTTTTTCGCTTCCTTTTGGGAAGTATTTTGTCTCAATTTTTGGTGAAGGTAAGCTGGCCTTAATAAGCATTCTGTTGTACACTTTTGTAGTAGTAGGGAATTTTTTGGCCGAATCATTTTTTCAATTATGCTTATGTCTGTTTTTAAATGGAATGAGCGCCAGCTTCCTTCAAATTGGGATAAATTCGTTGGTTTCTTCTATTGAAAAAGACGAAGGGGTTTCAATAATGTCATCGTGCCATGGATTTTACAGCATGGGTGGGATATTGGCTTCTGGGTTTGGTACCATGTTATTGATATTCTTCAAAAATCCGTTGTTGCACATTGTAACTATTGCGATATCAGTATGTGTGCTACAAATTATATATGGAAAGCAATATTTTCATTTACAGCGGGAAGTCAAGCAGATTGTTGTTGGAAAGCGATTCTCAATTTCAAAATTGAAAAACGGAATGCTGTGGTGTTTGGCTGTTGTTGCTCTTTGTGTAATGGTTTCTGAAGGTGCAATTGCAGACTGGAGTGCTCTTTACTTGCGCGATGTGGCTTTAACTCAGAATCAATTAGTTGGACTTGGGTATGCTGGGTTTTCGATAACCATGACCATTGGTCGTTTTCTTGGCGATTACTTAAGCCATAGGTTTGGTGCCATGAAGATAATTGTTGCCGGTTTTGGGTTAAGTATTTTGGGTTTTCTCCTCGTTTTATCAGCCTCTCCATTGATTGCAATTGTTGGTTTTGCACAAGTAGGGTTAGGTTTTTCAATTATTGTTCCCGAAATATATAGGATGTCGTCGAATATTAAAGGTGTAGATCCATCAACTGGAATTGCTTTTATGGCTGGTGCTGGTTTTTTTGGATTCCTTGCTGGTCCGGTTGGATTGGGCGCCATTGCTGAAAAATTTGGATTGCAAAGAAGTTTTTTTACAATACTTGGATTAGTGTTTTTAGGTATGATCTTTTCTGTTATTATTAGTAGTAGGTTAAAAAGTCAACGTGTAATAAGGGGTTATAAGTTGGCAATGTTTGATTAGTCAAGCAAAGAGGAAGTTTAAATTGGGGTTGCAAGTTAACTTGCAACCCCTTGTTTTTTATAGATTTTAGAGTTCATCTTAGAATTTGAAATTCAAACCCAACCCCAGCAATTCTTTAAACTGTATTTTTGCTTTTTCAGCACCTGTTTCAACAATGTCGGCGTCGTAAAGCAGTTGTGTATTTATTGAAGCACTTAAATAACTGTTGATTTTCATGTTAATGGCAACTTTCCAGTCAACATCAATGTTTTGGGGTTTGTATAAGTAGTTTGAGAATAACCCAATTTCAGTTGCTAAGTTTACGTTCTTCAAAATATCTTGGTTAAAGTTTGATTTAAGAAATGCACCAAGTTCAATTCGGGCGGTTTTTCCTTTTTCGAGGCCATACATTTCGACCAAAGCTGTGTCTGTAACAATTGTCATTTTACCTGTTGCGGGCGAAAGCAGTAACGAAAAATGGCTTGATGGTTTATAGTCCATACCAAGCGATAAAGCCATGTAAGCAGGCGAGAATAAATTCGAAATTTTTGTTGTGTTGGTTGCATCTGAATAACCTGGTGCAAATTGTGATTTGAACGAAAGCAACGCAGAATAGAATAATTTTTTGCTGGCAACAATTCCCAATTTCGATTGTAAATCGATGATATCTTCGTTTTTCTGGAGAGCTAAATCTTGAACTTTTGAAAGGCCATAACCCAAATCAATTTTGTTGTCCCAGGCGGTATTCCCTTTTTTATAATTTCCAAACAATTGGAGTTTTGTTACGCCGGCCACAGCATTTTGTCCTCCAGCAGCCCAGTTTGAAAACGAAATTTGACTGAAATTAAATGCAAAATTGCCACCTTTTGTCCAATAGGTTGTATCGGCTTTTTCTTGAGCTTGTGCAAAAAATGCAGCCATAATAAGCAGTATACAAAGTAGTTGTTTCATAATAGTTGAATTTAGTTTATCTATGAAAAGTGTTGAAAACAAGATACCATAATATTGTAAAAATAGTCGAGGAATGCAATAGTGCAATTATTTTTAGTGGGGATTTTTGTAAGGGATAAAACCAGTTTGATCTAAAAAGAAAAAAAGGACAGATGTGAGATCTATCCTTTTCGAACCTAACTAAACTAACCAATAAAAAACTAACCAAATCTAAACTTATAAAAACTGAAGCAAAGATATGCTATTAAACACATCTATCTGTTAAGCAGATGTTAAGTTTTATGCTCGACAGCATATTGTTTTATTTGGCTGTGTGCTTTTGGCAACAAATGGCAACCCATTTATTGCGTATTTTACGATTTAAATAATTAATGTTGAAAGTTTTCGAATGATTGATTATGTCATCAATATCGTTTTCGTAAAAGCCGCTTAAGAAAAGTAATCCATCTTCATTTAAAACCGAACTGTATTTTTCCATGTCCTGAATCAAAATGTTCTTGTGAATGTTGGCAAAAATTATATCAAAGCTTTCTGAACCTAAAAGCGAAGCGTCGCCCAGTTTCACCGTTACATTTTTGCAATTATTTAATGCGCAATTTTCTTCAGTGCTTTCCGATGACCAATGATCGATGTCAATTGCTGTTACGTGTTTTGCGCCACGCATTGAAGCAAGCATTGCAAGAATACCTGTTCCGCAGCCCATGTCGAGAATCGTTTTTCTTTCCATGTCGGTTTCAAGAATGTATTCGATCATCGAAGATGTGGTTTCGTGGTTTCCTGTTCCGAAAGCCATTTTGGGTTCGATCACAATTTCAAACTCGGCTTTTGGAAACTCGGTATGGAATGGTGCGCGAATCAAACAACGATCGGCAACCAACAACGGTTGGAAATAGTTTTTT
>Ga0209373_10000582_pt1 | contig 56123 bp, 38 predicted proteins | sample Higcelweek5metaG_FD_187173 | JGI IMG/M metagenome (GOLD analysis project Ga0209373, IMG submission 187173) | Freshwater pond sediment microbial communities from the University of Edinburgh, under environmental carbon perturbations - High... | ecosystem: Environmental > Aquatic > Freshwater >... | reverse complement strand
GGGCATTACCTCCATTTGTGTAATTTTATCTCAAATAATAATTCGACAAAAGCGGAGGTAATTCCTTTGACTATATATACAATAAAGTCTGAAATAATGCGGATTTTTAGACTTTTACAACAAGTTAATATATAAAATTTAAGGAGGAAGTAAAATGTTAAAGAAAATGAAAAAGGCACTATCCTTGGTTTTGGCAGTAGTATGTTTGTATTCATTTACAGCAGGAGCTGTAGGGCTTACAGTGGCAGGCAGTAGTTGGTATACGTCAGGCTATCAGACGGCTGACTTTGTTACAAATGGTAAATATGCATTTGTACATGTAGTAGATGATCTGGGACACTTAAGATGTTCTGAAATCCATGTATACGATATTTCAGACCCGACTAACATTACATATGTAAACAAAGTATATGCAACCTTTGCACCACAATATACGCAGGGCTGGCAGCTAAATGAAATGACCCTTTTCGGTGATTATCTTATATTTAAGATGAATGTGAATGCCGGTATGGGATATTATGGTGTTGGATACTTAAAGCTTTCGGATATAAACCCTGACGTAAGTGTATTACCAATAACTGCTTTTCGTTGGACAAACGGCGAAGCTACCCTTAAGGTAACCGATAAAAAGATTTTTATAGCTGACCCCAATGAACCGTATGCCGATTTATTAAACGAGTATCAGATAATAAACGGAGAAATAAAATGTACGCTTCAAGACATATGGACAGCAGATGACCACACGGTAAACGCATTTCGAGGCCTTATTACGAATCCGAAAAACAGCTATGCCTTAAAGCTGAATTCAGCCGGCACAGGCTATGAAGTATATAAAGATGTTAACCCATTTGATTTGGGTACGCCTATAGCTACCTTAGCAATGCCTTCCACTGGTTTTGCAATTAATGAATTTGAAATGTTTGATAACTACATTGCGGCAAAAACGTCCGGGGCTGCCACATTTAATAAGAACAACGGCATACATCTTTATAACTTAAATAATGCAGCAAATGAAAACGGACTCATTCCGGAGTCGGCATCTAAAGGTTATTGGGATAATAGCGTTGGAGGAAGACTGCAGGGCATGGATTCCAATGGAAACCTTCTTGCAGTAATGTTCCAAGACGGGAAAAAGCTTGATTTGCTGAACTTTACAACCTTAGAATCTTATTCAACGATACAGCCTGCAAATATCACACCATATGGCGGATATCCTGTTTTTGCAGGAGATAAACTTGTTCTCGGTATGTGTTACGGCGGTATAAACATTTATAGTTTAGGTCTTAGCGGTGTAAATATAAGTGTAGACTCCTATGAATATGATGACAACAATAAATTGGTTACAACATTAAACATACAAAACGGCAGTAGCAAAATATATGTAGGTAAAGCAATGTGTGCAACCTATGATGAAAACCATAAGCTTATTGATATAAGCATGAGCGATGTATCGGTAGATGCGTTTAAGATGGATTACAAGGTAACATTACCGGCAGTAACTGACGGAGCTAATGTTAAATCATTTTTATGGGATGCAAACATGTCTCCGGCATGTGGGCTTGCAGAATAAATTAAAACATTGCTGCGGCAAAATAGTTTGCTTTGCCGCAGCAAACTTTAATGTCCGTATAATGGGGTTGAATCCCTCGCCTTTCAGGCGGTGGTGGTTCAGTTGAATATGAAATTTAAAGGAAAATATACTTTTATAATATAATCATAAGAAAGGCGGGATATAGGTGAGAAAATTTGTTATATTTTTATTAACCATATATGTGCTGTGTATTTCGGCTGCAGCAAGTCCTGAGCTTATATTTGAAAAGCAAATTGACGTTGGCGCAGCAGTTGATATTTGTGCAAATGATAGATATGCGTTTGTTAATATCAACAATATTCAAATTAATGTATATGATATATCCGACAGCAATAATATAAGATATCTGACAAATATTCAACCGAGTGTGAACATATTACAAATGGGGATAATAGGAAACAGACTTATTATAGCCCACGGAAGCGGGAGCAGTTATTACTGCAGCCATGTGGATATATCAAGCATAGGCTTAAATCAGCAGCTTGCTGTAAAGTCAATCTGCTCATCTGTAGGCAGCTGCTATTTTACAATAGGCGACGGTTATTTATTTGTAAGCAAAGCCGGAGAAAGCAATGTGTACGTTTATACTACTTTATATGCCGATCAAGGAAGATTTATAAAAAAAACACAGCTTGGCTCGACAAATCTCGGTATCACAATATCAGACGGATTTGGATTTATTTCGGCAAGCGACAATACATATAAAATATATGATTTAACCGCTTATGCCGGAGAAAGCAGCCTTGATACATTTTATAAAACTTCTGTTGCAAAGCCGGGCAATGTGAACAGAGTAATAAAACATGGTAATTATATATATATGACAACAAACACCTATCCATCATCAACAAATCAGCTTTATGCTTACAAGCTTGGAGATACTTCTGTTACGCAGCTGTGGAGCGTATGTCTGCTTGGACAGTATGGCTCAAGATTACCTTATATGTATGCAAAAGGAGAATTTCTTTATGTATCAGCCCAGGATTTGAGGAAAATCTGTTTATACGATATTGCAAATCCTGAGGAGGGGTGCAGGGAGATAGATTCGGTAGAACTGCCCAGCGGAAGCTATTACGGACACAGCTTTGTTTTAAAAGATGATAAAATTATTGCCACAGACTATGCAAACGGACTTGCCGTGCTTAGCGTAAAAGGCAAACTGTCGGGTAAATCAAGCAACATTGATATGAATATATGTAATAGTGAAGGTGTGGACGTCTATAACTTAACAACAGGGACAATGCAACCTAAATTATTGGTTGATAATTACAGTGCCAATGAAATAAACAGCAAATTTATTACTGCAGCGTATAATCATGACAGGTTAATAAAATGTTCAATGAAGGACGTTAATATTCCGGCTTGCAGCACAAACAAAATATATGAAGGCGACAGCTTGGCAGTAGACACAACTGCAGGAGGAACAGCGGGACTTGCAGTGGCAGGCAGCGGTGCGTATACGTCAGGCTATGAGATGGCTGACTTTGTTGCAAATGATAAATATGCATTTGTACATGTAAAAGATGACCTGGGACATTTAGGCTGTTCTGAAATCCATATATACGATATTTCAGACCCGGCTAACATTACATATGTAAACAAAGTATATGCAACCTTTGCACCAGAATATACTCAGGGCTGGCAGCTAAATGAAATGACCCTTTTCGGTGATTATCTTGTATTTAAGATGAATGTGAATGCCGGTATGGGATATTATGGTACTGGATATTTAAAGCTTTCAGATATAAACCCTAATGTAAGCGTATTACCAATAACTGTTTTGCGTTGGACAAACGGCGAAGCTACCCTTAAGGTAAGTGATAAAAAGATTTTTGTAGCTGACCCCAATGGATCTAATGCCGATTTATTAAACGAGTTTCAAATAATAAACGGAGAAATATCATGTACGCGTCAAGACGTATGGACAGCAGATGACCACACGGTAAACGCATTTCGAAGCCTTATTACGAATCCGAAAAACAGCTATGCCTTAAAGCTAAATTCAGCCGGCACAGGCTATGAAGTATATAAAGATGTTGACCCATTTAATTTGGGTACGCCTATAGCTACCTTAGCAATGCCTTCCACTGGTTTTGCAATTGATGAATTTGAAATTTTTGACAACTACATTGCGGCAAAAACGTCCGGGGCTGCCACATACGATAAGAACAACGGCATACATCTTTATAACTTAAATAATGCAGCAAATGAAAACGGTTTCATTCCGGAGTCGGCATCTAAAGGTTATTGGGATAATAGCGCCGGAGGTAGACTGCAAGGCATGGATTCCAATGGAAACCTTCTTGCAGTAATGTTCCAAGACGGGAAAAAGCTTGATTTGCTGAATTTTACAACCTTAGAATCTTATTCAACAATACAGCCTGCAAATATCACACCATATGGCGGATTTCCTGTTTTTGCAGGAGATAAACTTGTTCTGGGTATGTGTTACGGCGGTATAAACATTTATAATTCAAAAACAACCGAATGTACTGAAATAAAGGCTATGCTTTGGAAAAATAACATGCCGGTTATTGCTGCGAGGGAGGCAAAAAAATACGACACAAGTACCATAGCTGCAAATATATATGTAGATCCGCAAAATGGAAACGACTACTATAATGGAACTGAGGAAACCCGTCCACTTAAAACAATAAATGCAGCTAAGGCGCAGGTAAGAAAAATAAATAAAATAACTGATAGGAATATTTATGTAAATCTAAAAGGCGGAATATACGAAACAGATACTGCAATTAATTTTGATTATGACGACAGCGGATTTGGCGGTCATAAGGTCATATATAAATCATGGGACGGGAATATGCCCATAATAAGCGGAGGAAAACGCATTACGGGCTGGACGGTTCATGATGCGGGCAAAAATATTTATAAGGCGTCTGCGCAAGGTATAAATGCAAGACAGCTTTATGTAAACGGGCAAAGAGCAGTGAGAGCAAGAAGCGCGGGCGGACTGTCTAATGTTACAGTAGATGCGGATAAAGGAATTTTGTGTTCAAATACAGAAATTTTATCTTATGCAAAGCCGAGCGAACTGGAATTTGTGTTTAAAGGCAAATGGACGAGTCCGAGGCTTCACGCGACAGGTGTTGCTATGGAGGCCGGACAACTAAGAATAGCTATGCAGCAGCCCTTGTGGAACAGCGCAGTTACAAGAGAGCCTTCTACTGTCAGGCTTTCAAACCCGTGGTACTACGAAAATGCATACGAACTGCTCGATACACCAGACGAATTTTATCTTGATACCGCTGCCGATACGGTATACTATATACCGAGAAGCGGCGAGGATATTTCGTCATGCGAAGCGTATCTTCCTCAAACAGAAACCCTTGTCAATGTAAAAGGCAGCGACTTATTCAGCCCGGCTCAAAATATTGTTTTTGAGGGGATCGGATTTAAAGATACAACATGGAATGAGCCGACGGTTGCGGGGCTTTTGGATGTGCAGAATAATATTGGCAACATTACTAACGTATCAGCTGTTTATACAAGCAGAGTTGAAAATATTGAATTTATAAAATGCGATTTTTCAAATCTGGGCGGTGCGGGTCTTATTATGGAAAATGGAATATTAAACTGTAAGATAAGCGGAAATAATTTTTATGATATATCCTCCTGGGGGCTTAATATTGGTGAATATGTGCCGAATCCGTATGACAGCAGAATATTAAACGACAGCATAAATATAGACAACAACTATATTCATGACGTAGCGACCGAATTCAGAGGTGCCGCCGCGATTTCAATTGGATTTTTATCAAATACCACAATTAGAAATAACGAGATATACAATGTTCCGTATACGGGAATGAGTATCGGCTGGGGTTGGGGACGAGGTCCCTCCAATACGAAAAATTTAGTTGTCAAAAACAACTATATACACGAGGTAATGACTCAGCTTTACGACGGAGGCGCAATATATACTAACGGAGGTACTAGCGGAACAACGGCAAATCCAAATTTAATATATCAAAATTACTGCAAAAACCAGTATGCAGGTACAGCAGTGCTGTATACTGATAATGGTTCGTGCTTCTGGAAGATAGCTGAGAATGTTGTAGACACAACAGAAAGTGCATCTTCTTGGAGTCCCAAATGGGGAAGCGCATATTACGCAGATATATCTGATATAGTTTATACAGGTAATTATGTTTCAAGCAACAACGGCTATTATAACAGAGGAACAAATGTTACTTTTGAGAATACTTATATGGTGAATTCAGGACTATGGCCTGATGCAGCAAAATCTATAATGAATAGTGCGGGACTTGAAGCGGAATATAAAACGCTTTGGCAATAGCGGCAACACTTAAAGAAAAGGAAAATTATTATGATAAACAGTGCAGAATTTAAACAAATTAAAGAAGCCGTATTCGGAGTGCTGAACTTTGAATTTGCAGGCGATATTACGCCGGTCGAATGTCCCGGCGAGGCATATGTTAAAATCGAAAAAAACAACGCATTTATTGGAGCGTCGGATAAATCCTTATGTGCCAGAAGCTTTATGCTTTTGGCACAAAATGCAGGAAATGATGTGGAAATAAAACAAAGTCCCGCATTTACCATGAGGGGAGTGATGATTGACGTATCACGAGGCGGAGCAATGCGCATTGACGCAATAAAAAAATATATAAGCTATATGGCTTGCATGGGGTTAAACAGCGTGTGGTTGTATATGGAGGACATGTATGAAGTTGTAGAATATCCTCATTTCGGATATATGCGAGGCAGATACTCGGCGCAGGAACTAAAAGAGCTGGACAAATATGCATTATCTTTGGGAATCGAAGTAATTCCGTGTATTCAGACCCTGTCTCATTTAGAAAAATATATGCGTTGGGAGGAAGCTAAAGATATACGTGCAACGGGAACTACCATGCTGTGTGATGAGGAAAAAACCTACGAGTTTATAGAAACGCTTATAAAGACGGTAAGCGAGATTTTCAGCAGCCGACGTATACATATAGGAATGGATGAGGCACATGATTTTCTGGAGGGAGAATATAAAAAACGTCACGGCGAGGCAAACGGGTTTGAAGTGCTGACAAGGCATCTTAACCGTGTGACAAAAATATGTGAAAAGTATAATTTGAAACCCATGATGTGGGATGATATGTTTTTCAAACTCGGCTCGAAAACGAAAGATTATTACGATGTAAACAGCGTTGTGCCGGCGGAAGTAAAGGACGCAATCCCCAATATAGATTTGGTTTATTGGGATTATGACAGAACAGATGAAAACAGGTATGTGAAATTGATAGAGCAGCACAAGACTATGGGTAAAAATGTTATATATGCCGGCGGCCTTTGGACTTGGGTAACAGGTCAAATTCCTAATACCTATAATGTATTTAATACTCTGTGGAAAGGAATAAACGCCGCAGCTAAAACAGAACTTCACGAGGTTGTAGCAACAATGTGGGGAGATGACGGAACAGAGTGTAACTATTTTCTGACACTGCCGTACCTTTCGATTATTTCGGAACCTTGTTTTAACACTAAATGCACAATAAAGGACTTGAAAAAAACAGCAGAATTTGTAACGGGCGTAAAATTTGAGGCTATGGATGCTTTATCTGCTTATCACATTCCACACCGTGAAGGTGATTGCTGCGTTGATTATATCGGCAGAGGAAAACGTATTTTTTATGCTGATTTGTTATATAATCAAACAGCACAGATAACAAAACTAAAAGAATACATACCCGGTTACAGAGAGTCAAAAGAGATTTTGAAAAAGTGCGCCGCAGAAAGCAGCGATATGTGGACGGACTTTTATAAGTATGCGGCAGATATATTTGATATTCTTGAAACAAAGGTGACTGTTATGCACGAAATAAGAAATGAGTACATAACGGGAAATAAAGAATATTTTAAGATTTTGGCAAATGAAACATTGCCGAAAATGATAAAAAAATATAAATCTGTATATGAAATGCTGGAGAAAAGCTGGATGCAAACATATAAAGTATTCGGTTGGGAAATTATAAGCAAAAGATATGCAATGGTTATTGACAGAACCGAATATATAAACCGTGTAATAAGTAATTATGCAGAGGGACTATCGGATAAGATTGAAGAACTTGAATTTGATTATATTGAAGAAGAAATAAACAATGTTGAAATTCTTTACGGAAGCTATATTTAAAATCAGAAAGGACGAAAAACAATGAAAAATATAAAACGTTATTTTGGACTTCATTTTGATTTTCATGCAGATAATGATACAGAAATAGGTCTTCGTACTAATGAAAAAGATATACAGTGGTATATAAACGAAACGCATCCTGATTTTATACAGTGCGACTGTAAGGGACACCCGGGCAATTCCTGTTATCCCACAAAGGTCGGTAAGCCGGCAGATAAACTTAGGGCGGATAATTTAAAAATATGGGTGCAAACATCAAAAAAGAACGGTATTCCAATCTATGTGCATTATTCGGGGATTTTAGATGAAGAATATACAAAGGCGCATCCCGAAGATGCAGCAGTAGATGAAAATGGAAACAGAAAAAGAACAATAAGCTTATTCGGAAGTTATCTGGATAATCTGCTTATTCCGCAAACCAAAGAACTGATAGAAAATTATGGGATTGACGGAATTTGGATTGACGGAGACTGCTGGGCCGTGGAACGTGATTATTCGGAAATGGCTAAGCCCTATCTTTGGGAGGGAATCACCAAAGAAGAACATGATAAAGTAATGCATGACGCATTTTTAAGGTATCTTAAAAAATATGTCGATACCATACACGAATTTGCGCCTGATTTCAAAATTACAAGCAACTGGGCGTATTCTTCATATATACCGGAAAAGCCTGAAGTTGATATAGATTTTATATCAGGGGATTATTCGGCGGTTGACAGTGTGCGTGATGCAAGGTATGAAGGAAGGTGCATTGCTGCCCAAAATATGCCTTGGGATCTTATGACATGGAGTTTTGGATTTAAATCAATGCAGTCGCTTTTTGCAGAAAAACCGGCAGTTCAAATGAAACAGGAGGCAGCAGTAATACTTGCTCTTGGCGGCGGATTTCAAATGTATATAATGCAAAATAAAGATGGAAGTGCAAAGGTAACAACAAGCATGCGTTTTCGTGAAGTTAGCGAGTTTGTGCGTGCAAGAAGAGAAATAAATTTTGAAAAGAAACCTATAGCACAGGTGGGAGTTTTCTACTCAGCGGATTCAAGGTATAAAAAGAGCAATATATTTAATGCAGCAGGTGCAACTGATGCATTAAAGGGAGTATTACACGGCGTTTTAGACGCTCAGTATACTGCAAATATAATTTTAGAATATCAGATAGATGAGCTTGAAGAATATGATATTGTTGTAATTCCCGAATGGGAACATATGAGCAAAATAGTAAAAGATGCGCTTGTGAATTATGCAAAATGCGGCGGTAATCTTGTAGTCGTCGGTGCTGATGTGTGCACGCAGATTGCAGAGATTGCCGGAGAAAATATAGGTAAAACAGCCACAGGAGAAACCCGTTCAATTTTGGACGAGAATGGAACATTTGCGGTGGTAAGAGGTGATATATTAGATTTAAAGTCGGGTAGCGAATATTTATATAACTTTAATGATGTGCGCGACAAAGCGGAGCCCTCATATAAAATAAGTGATATAGAAAAGGGGAAAATAGCATATGTGCCATTTGGATTTGGAACCTGCTATTTTGAAACAGATTCATATTTGCTTTGCAATTATCTCAAAAGAGTTTTTGCAAAGTTAAACCGTCCTATTATAGAAATTAACAAGCCTGAAATTGATATTATACTGCAGGAAAATGGTAGTGGAACTATAATTAACATTATTAATATGAATGAGGGACGGCATAACTTAAAGCGTATAATTTATAACGAAGTACCTAGTGTATACGATATTGAGATATTGCTTGATAGGCAGTATGAAAAAATATCAATGCCATTTGATGAGGACTTTAAAGTGGAAGTTAAAAATGGAAGGACATTAGTTAAGCTGCCGAGACTTAATATACACAGTGTGATTTTGGCAGAGTAATATATAATTTATTTAGGATGATTCGGGAGCTCGGCATTTTTTGCGTAATTAGTTATTAATTACACAAAAAATGCCGAGTTTCTCCTTTCTATGTTTCTTCCGGCTGCTCATTCAAACGTCTGAATTTTGTTGGCGAGTACCCGGTTTTATTTTTAAAAAATCTGCTGAATTCATAAATATTTTCAAAGCCTAAATTGCCGCTGATTTCACTGATATTACTCCGTGTGGAAAGCAGTTCGCCAACCGCGGCATTTAACCGCACCTTATTATAATAATTTATAATGGTTTCGCCGAATTCCGCTTTAAATTTCCTTAGCATATAAAATTTATTCAAATGAAATTGTTTCGATAGATTATCAAGACTAATATTCTGATGATAATTACTGTCAATAAAATTTTTTATATTAATCATTTCTCTTTTAAAATCGTATGATTGCGTATTAGGTACTTCAATTAATTCTTCGATTAATAAAATTATAAGATTCAGCATTTTTTGTTTATATTCTATTTGAAAATATTTATCTTTTTTTTGATAAGTATCTATAATATCAAAAAACAAAGTTTTAAATAACGTCAAATTTTTAATCTTAAATACTGGTGGAATATTAAGGCTGCTGAGTATATCGGGTCTTATTAAGGTTCTTTCATAATCTGATAAATCTTTAAAATTCTTGTATGATACACAAATTTGCTCGCTTTTGTCATCATAAATAAAATCAAAATGTATATGTGGCTGCGATAAATTTATATTATCAATACTTTCGAATTTGTGAGGGTGATTCGGATGTATCAAAATAATATCATTTTTTTTGCATACAATTTTTTTATTATCAATAGTGAATAAAAAACAGCCGTTTTCTATAAATATTAATTCATAATCAAATATAATACGGTCTTTAATTTCAAAAGGAGCCACAAGACAGGAATGCATTGCAACTCTTATATATGGCGACAAAAGATTAATGTTCATAATACCTCCGCTCAATAATTGATAAATACTTATTCAATAAAAGCTATTTATTTTATTTTACAATTCTGATACAATTATAGCATAAAATAAAGGAGGTTTCAAGTATGTTTAACGGTTTAGGCGTAAATTTATCAAATTTATCAAGAATATCGAATGCGAAATCAAGGTCAATATGTGCAGAAAATTTTAAGGGAGAAAAAGGAAAAGGCGGCATGGCAGTTCACGGTTACAGTGAGCAGGCGGCAAGGGATTTAGGCATAGGCTGGAAGGTATCGCCATGTATAAATATAGCCGCGCATGATACAGCAGAGCTTGCGAACATCAATGAAAGCGGTGCAATAAAGCACATATGGATTGCGCCCCCGCAGGCTTCATGGCGTTATTTAATTCTGAGGATTTACTGGGAAAATAATGAATATCCTTCCGTTGAATGTCCTATCGGCGATTTCTTTGCTGACGCTTATCAAGAGCCTTTTACACAATTATCCTCTCTCGCTGTCTGCGTAAACCCGAATAACGGATTTAATTGTTACTGGGAAATGCCATTTAGGAAAAACTGCAGAATCACCATAGAAAACCTGTCAAATTCTGACCTTATATTCTTCTATCAAATTGACTATGTTCTAACCGATGTTCCCGACGACTGCGCTTATTTTCATGCGCAATTCAGGCGGGTCAATCCGCTTGCCTATAAGGAAGTTTACACAATTTTGGATGGAGTAAGCGGTCAGGGACAATATGTGGGTACATATATGGCATGGGGTTCAAACAATAACGGCTGGTGGGGCGAAGGTGAAATCAAATTTTATATGGACGGCGATACGGAATATCCAACTATTTGCGGCACCGGCACGGAAGATTATTTTTGCGGTGCATGGTGTTTACATGCAGACGGGCGTTATTTGGAATATTCCACCCCTTATGCCGGTATGCCAAAGGTGATAAGGCCGGACGGCCTTTATCAATCACAGCAAAGGTTTTCGCTGTACAGATGGCATATAACCGATCCTGTACGTTTTGAAAAGGATTTAAGAATAACAATGCAGGCCCTTGGCTGGCGCGACGAAGGAAGATACCTTCCATTACAGGATGATATATCGTCGGTAGCATTTTGGTATCAGACAATGCCTTTTAATAAGTTTCCGAATCTTCCTGAAAAAGATAAATTAGAAATTATTTAATTTTAGAGTTTATATGATATATTGCGTGCATTCAGAAATACAGAAGGAAAAAAGGGAGTGGTAATTATGTCTAATGAAAAATACTCAATAGGCGTGGATTTTGGAAGCTTATCGGGAAGATCCGTTTTGGTAAACATTACAACAGGAGAAGAAGTGGCAACCGCTGTCCACAGCTATAAGCATTCGGTCATGAGTGAATATTTGCCTGATAATAAGACAAAGCTTGGAAAGGATTGGGCTTTGCAGCATCCGCAGGATTATTTGGATATACTTTCAATAACCATTTCTGAGGTTTTGCAGAAATCCGGTGTAAGTGCGGAAGATATTATTGGTGTTGGAATTGATTTTACTGCCTGTACAGTTATGCCCACATTAAAGGACGGCACTCCGCTATGTTTTTTAGATGAGTATAAGTCAAACCCTCATGCATATGTGAAACTTTGGAAGCACCATGCCGCGCAGCATGAGGCGGATGAACTTAATAAAATTGCAGCAGAGCGTGGCGAAGACTTCTTGAATTTGTACGGAGGTAAAATTTCATCTGAATGGCTGGTTCCCAAGGTTTGGCAAATCGTAAATGAGGCACCTGAAATATATTACAAAATGGATAGGTTTATTGAAGCGGGCGATTGGATTGTTTGGAAGCTCACAGGCAGCGAAGCGAGAAGCAGTTGTATGGCAGGATACAAAGCATTGTGGAACAAGAAACAAGGGTATCCTTCTAAGAAGTTTTTCAAAGCGTTAGACCCTCGCCTTGAAAACCTTGCGGATGATAAGCTGTCACAAAACATTCTGCCAATCGGAAGAAAAGCAGGGGAAATTAACGGTTTTGCGGCTGAGCTAACAGGCCTAAAAGTTGGCACAGCGGTTTCAGTCGCGGTTATAGACGCTCATGCTGCGGTTCCGACTGTCGGAATAATCGAACCGGGGAAAATGCTTATGATAATGGGGACGTCAACCTGTCATATTATGCTTGGAAACGACGAATGTATAGTTCCGGGTATGTGCGGAGTTGTAGCGGATGGCGTTATCGAAGGCTATATTGGTTATGAAGCGGGGCAAAGTTGTGTGGGTGACCATTTTGACTGGTTTGTGAAAAATTGCGTCCCTGCTGATTACATTAATAAAGCAAAAGAGCTTGGGGTCAACATTCATAAATATTTGAGAGATAAGGCGGCTGCTTTAAAGGTTGGCGAGAGCGGACTGCTGGCGCTTGATTGGTGGAATGGGAACAGAAGCGTTTTGGTTGACGCTGATTTAACAGGTATGATTGTCGGTATGACGCTGCAAACCAGACCGGAGGAAATATATAGAGCGTTAATTGAGGCTACCGCTTTTGGAACTAAAATTATCATAGAAACATTTAATCAAAATGGTGTGCCGATTAATGAATTGTACGCGGCAGGAGGTATTGCTGAAAAGGATGAATTTATGATGCAGATATATTCTGATGTAACAAATATGGAAATACGAATTGCAGGCTCTCCGCAAGCTCCCGCTTATGGCAGCGCAATGTTTGGGGCGGTTGCCGCGGGCAAAGAAAACGGCGGCTTTGATACGATAAAGGAAGCAGCGGAAAGACTTTCCAGGGTGAAGGATATTGTGTATAAGCCAATTCCTGGAAATGTGAAAATTTACAGGAAATTATATGATGAATATAAAATTTTAAGCGATTATTTTGGCAAGGGTGAAAACAACGTAATGAAAAGATTGAAGGCTATCAGTTTGGGTGGGTAGGAAAACAATTAATGAAAACTAAGGAATGCCGTATAACATTTGATATGGACGGAGTTTTAGTGGATTCTGAACCGATAATAGAAATGGCAACGAATATAATCATGAGATGAAAAAAAGAGCATTAAAATAAAAGCTAATCTTTCGGTTGCAGGAATTGACAAAGATTTATTTGATGATATCATAACGGGAGATGATATAATTAATAAGAAGACTTCACACGATATATAATGCCTACTGAATAAATAAAAATTCAGCATAAATAGTGACAAATCTGCAAATTTATGATATAATAAGTGCAAGGGAAATAACGGTTTTACCTAAAAAAGCTTGCACTTTGGAGTGATCATAATGTATAAATTTGCAGATAATCAAATTAAATTCAGTGATTTCGGACAGCCCATAGGTATGAAAATGAATCCAAACAATCGTTGGGTTAAAAAAGCTGAATTAATTCCATGGAAGGAAATTGAATTGCGATATGCAAAGCTTTTTGAAAACCGTAAAGGTAATGTTGCCAAACCTCTTAGGCTTGCGTTGGGCGCGTGCATCATTCAAGCGGAATATGGTTATTCTGATGAAGAGACTGCTCTGCAAATTCAGGAAAATGCATACCTCCAGTATTTCTGCGGCTTCTCTGAATATAAGGATGAACTGCCGTTTGATCCATCCTTGATGGTATACTTCCGCAAACGGTTAACTGCGGAGATACTTGGAGAAATCAATGAACTGATTATTACAAAGGAACAAAAGAAAGATAATGATCATGATAACGATCCTCCGAATAATAATGGTACATTAATTGTTGATGCAACCTGTGCGCCATCCCAAATCAAATATCCCCAAGATACTGAGCTTCTCAACGAAGCAAGGGAAAACACAGAGAAAATGATTGATGATCTGCATAAGCAGGAAAACTCCAAAAGACCCCGTACATATCGAAAAAAGGCTCGCAAACAATATCTGTCCATTGCACGTAAAAAGAAAAAGACCGCCAAAGAAATTCGGAAATCTATCAAAAAGCAACTCTGCTATTTGAACCGAAACCTACAGATTATCCACAAATATCAGGAGCAGGGCTTGCTATTATCACCAAAACAGGAAAATCGCCTTAATACCATCAAAATGTTATATGAACAGCAAAAATACATGTATGACAACCATACGCACAAGGTAGAAAACCGCATTATCAGCTTGTCACAACCATACCTACGCCCGATTGTCAGGGGGAAAGCAAAGGCTGCGGTAGAATTTGGGGCAAAACTTGATATTAGCGTGTCAAATGGGTTTGTACGTTTGGAGAAGCAGTCATTTGAAGCATATAACGAAGCGACCGTGTTAATGGATGTCATAGAACGATACAAAGAGCGAACGGGAAGTTATCCTGTAAGAGTTTTAGCAGATAAAATCTATCGAAATAGAGATAATATCGCATGGTGTAAACTTCATGGCATCCGTCTTTCGGGACCTGCGCTCGGCAGACCCCGAAAAGGTGAAGTTATCAATAAAAAAGAAGAATATCGTGATAATTGTGACAGAGTTGAGGTTGAAAGGGATTTCAGCCTGGCAAAACGCAAATGCGGACTGGGGCAAATTGTGACACGACTGCGTGAAACGACCCAGCATGCCATAGCCCTGTCTATTGTCGTACTGAACCTACGTAAGGTTCTTTGCGCCTTTTTTCAATTATTGTGGAGTTGGTATGCAGATTTGAGGAAATATGAAAAATGGGCATTTATTCAGTAGGCATTATATACCTTAAAACAGCTTATGTTCTAGGCGTTCGCCAGCAAAATGTATTGTTATTGAAGATGCGGTAAACAGAGTTAAGGCTGCTAAGAACGCCGGTATGAAATGTATAGGAATTAAAATATCTTTTGAAAAAGACATTTTAATTAACTTGGGATTGCACTTCAAGGTAACTATATTATTGTGTAACCGACATGAATATAGCCAACCGTCAAGCTGATGGTAATATTATTGTTTTGAAAACTAATAGTGCCAACAATAAAAGTGCTTGCGGAATGGTTGACAATAGGGGAAATACTTTTATTCCTGTTGAATATGAGTCTGTTACGCTGATATATGATCTTAATGGAGTTAGGCGTGAAAACGGTTCGGTCGGATTGATGGACAAGAACGGAATTTAACTGTTCCGTTAATGTTCGGCGATATTTACGAACAGGAAGATAGTTATTGTTTAGTAGATCCATATATTTATAGAGAAACAATAAAAACCTTTGAAGGCAAAGGCATTATTAAATTAATTGATAGATCGGAAGTAGGATATTATTTTAATACAATTTAGCGAAATTAATACAATTTAGCAGAAGTAAAATACTGCTGAATTGTATTAAAATTAGGTGTCATAGACATAAAACGTATCTGATTTTGATACACTCAATAACCGCTGATTTTCAGCGGTTATTGGCAATTTAGGGAGGAAAACGACCGGTCGGAACGGTCTTGGAAATGTAAAATAATAACATTAATTTGGGGACCGGTGCAAATCGGTGCATTTATGCACCGGAGCCACGTGGAATTATGAACATGCTTCATTTGGCACTGACCCCGGCAAACTTGACACTACAAAATGCACACTTTTTTCAGGCTTCCCAAAAAACATTAAAACAGTACTTGTAACGGATATCCTTGAGCATTATTGAGCTTGCTTTTGGGGGAACACTGATTGGTTGGCATTCAGTGTTCTCTTAAGTATTTAAACCATGAGAATGAAAAATGCGTATCGTATTATTTATCTGTTCTTTTGTAGGAGGGGTTAAGTCTGTTAATGTGTTTTTCATATCCAATGACACATATTTTGAACCTGCCATAGAATGATATGGCAGTATCTTTATCTTTTGAATCTGTCTAAGCTTGCCGAGGTAACAGGCGATTTGATGAATTAACTCCGGTTCGTCATTATATCCCGGAATCAAAGGAAACCTTATTTCAATATCTGCTCCGCTGTCATTCAGAAATCCCAAATTTTCAAGGATTAATTTATTTGATTTACCGGTGCCTTCTAAATGCATATTGTTATTAAAATGCTTAATGTCATACAGAAAATAATCCGTATAGGGCAATATTTTTTCAAATTCAGCTTTGTTTGCGTAACCGCAAGTATCCACGGCGGTATGTATGCGCTGACTCTTTAATTTTTGAAGCAATTCCATACAGAAATCTGCCTGTCTTAACGGCTCGCCGCCGGATAGAGTTACCCCTCCGCCGGAATTCTCGTAGAATACCCTGTCTTCCAATAGAAGCGGGATTAATTCGTCGGGAGTTGCCTCTTTGCCATAAAAAATCAAAGCGTTTACAGGGCAAGCGTCAGCGCATTTTCCGCATAATGTGCAAGCGGCTCTGTCAAAAACATGTGAGTTTTCATTCATTCGGTGTGCGCCGGATGGGCATACGGAAACGCATTCACCGCAATTGATACATTTTTTTGCGTAAAACCCAAGCTGCGGCATGGAAGAAATACTTTCCGGATTATGACACCAACGGCATTTTAGCGGGCAGCCTTTCAAAAAAACAGTTGTTCTTATACCGGGACCGTCATGCACGGCAAAATGTTTTATATCTACTATTTTTCCTGTCATATAATTGGTCTCCTTATAATGATATATTATTAGCCTGTTTTATAAATTCGTCCTGCTCCGCCTTGCTTAAATTAACGAAATAAGAGTTCCAACCGCAAACCCTTACCTGCAGCGTTGCGTACTTTTCGGGTTCTTTTTGCGCCTCAATAAGGTTCTCGACATTGAAGATGTTGAAATGTACCGCAAGACCTCCCAGTTGGAAGTAAGTGTTTAGCAATGTCAGAAAAGCGTTAAGCCCGTCGTCTCCTTGCACTGCTGACGGGTGCAGCATGATGTCCAAAACCGCTCCGTTGCAGCATTGCGCAAAATCCAATTTTGTAACGGAGTTAATTAATGCGGTCACTCCGTTTTTGTCCATAGCTGTTACGGAACTCAGATTTTTTGAGAGAGGCATTCCTTTTTTGTGACCGTCAGGCAACGCACCTGTATTTCTGCCGAATATATGGCAATAGTCTATGGAAAACAACGCCATCTGAAAATAACCATTTCTGCTATTTCGCATTGAGCTGATTTGCTGCGATAGATTTTGGGTAATCAGGATACCGATATTATCAGGTTCGGATTGATTGTTACCCCATTTATTACAAAGAACAGACTGAGAATGTAGATGCGTATATCCGTCCCAATTTTTCTGCAGAGCCTCTTTTAATTGTTCCAAAGAACATAATTTCTTATCAAAAACGAGGCTTTTTACCGCTGTAAGCGAATCTACCGCACTCGCAAAGCACCCGCACATCACGCCCGTTGTATTATATACCGCGCCCTTCTCCGAAATGTCTCTGCCATTTAAAATACAGCTTTCAAAAGTTCCAGACAAAACAGGGGAGGGATTGATCAAGTTCCAATATTCCTCAAATGACTTAACCATATCGGTGGAAAGAGTAATTTGATATTCAAGCTGCTTTAAATATGCTTTAAAAAAATCATCAAACGTCAAAAACTTTTCAGCGTTTTCAAGTCCTGTTTGCACATGAGCATTCGGATCAATGCCATTAAACAAAACAAGTTCAACACATTTTGCGAGATTCATCCGGATTGCCATTGAACATGAAATTTCTTTTCCCATGACCGCTGGCTCATAACAGCCTATGACGGTATAGTTTTGAGCGTCCTCCAAAGTTTTACCCTGCCTAAGCATGGCTTTTATAACGGTAGTATCATTTATAAAAACAATACTATTCCTGCCAGCCCTGATACATTCCGCTGCGCGTTTAATAAATTCAGGAGGCGTTTTTTTGTTTATTCGTACTGAAAATTTCGGATCGACCACATCCATTTCATAATAAGCCTCCAATGCCAAATACGACAGCTCGTTCACACAGTCGTTTCCCTGCCCGTCACCCCCTGCGAAATAAAAGTTTTTTCCAAAAGCTTTTCCCTGCGTTTTAGCCATGAATTTAAAAAAGAAGAACTTCATCAATTCTTTTGCTTGCGTGGGTGTAATGATTCCATTTTGTAAGTCTGACTTGTAAAAGCTATAATACAGTCTGTCAAAACCACCCATGGAGCGTACGTTTTCGCCTTCTATTTCTTGTATTTCATGATATAAATAGGCTAACTGCAATGCCTGATGGAATGTTTTTGGCGGATTTTCGGCAAGGTAATACAAATCGCTTGCTACATAGTCCATTTTCGCTGTGCCGTATTCGGCCGCTTTATCAGCTAATCGCTTTATGAAATGCGCAATTGCGTCATAGGCAATGATGACCGCGCGATTAAACGCCGTCGGAGATTTGTTCAGATTCTTTTTTGCCCTTTCTTTCAGCCCGCATATGCCTAAACGCAATATGCTGTCCCAATCGGGAGAGGTATGCCCAAAGTCTAATTCCACTTCAAAACATCCGGTTAAAGCCGCATTTTGCCGGACTGAAACATCTTTTTGTTGTAAATGGCTCATAATATCCTGCTGCCAAATATTGCGGACTTCAATAAGTATGTCCCCGTGGTTCAGTTTGTCTGCATAGAAATCGTTCTCATCAACTGATATTTGCGCATTTTTCAATAAATAGGATAACAGATGAGCTTTCAAAAGTATTCGGGGCATATCTTTATTTTCGATCAGAAATTGTTTGACATACCTACGAAGCTGCTCTGGCGTCGTCCCGTAATTCCTATCAAACGCAACATCGGTATATTGAAGATATAGTTCATTTCTTAATTGTTCAAAAGATTGGCTGAACATTGCTTGTCACCTCATTTAAATTGTTTGTAATTTAATAATATATTTCAACCGGAGAAAAGTAAATACCGAAAACAAACATTTTATAAAATTCGAACATAAAATGTTGCATAAAAAATGTTTTTATGATAAAATATGTAACGGAGGTGGGATTTATGCAGTTAAGCAATTTAATAATAACAAACATAGACCTTGTGCTGCGGGATTCAATGAAAAAAGGGTATGTTAAGGCAAGGAAAAGCGGACGGCATCTTTATTGTCTTGTATACATACTAAGCGGAAACGCAATATATTGCAATGAAAAGAAAACATTGACGGTAAATGCGGGTGATTTGTTTTTTTTATCTAAGGGCAGCAGGTATTCCATTCAGATCATGTCTGAGATTTACAATTATATATTTATAGATTTCGATTTCTTGCCTGATGATGAAAAAATATTAAAAGAAGATTTTCTTATTTTGGAATGTCCTGATTTTACGGAGAATTTATTCAGGAGGATAGAAAAACAGTGGCTCTACAAAAAACCGGAATACATTGCTATGTGCAAATCTATTTTGTACGAAATTTTTGGAAGGGTAATACAAAAACAGACTGCATTGTATATACCGCAAGAAAAAGCAAAAAAATTAAGCCCTGCAATCAATTATTTTGAGGAACATTTTTGTGACCCTGATTTTTCTGTGTCAAAGCTGGCTGATATGGCAAATATGTCAGAGGTGCATTTCAGAAGAATTTTTAAAGAAATTTACCTTGTATCTCCAATACATCGGCTGAATCAACTAAGAATTAACAGGGCAAAAGACTTGCTCAAATATGGGAGATATTCCATATCTGATATAGCGGAAATGGTAGGCTATTCAAATATTTATTATTTCAGCACCGTATTTAAAAGCGAAACGGGGAAATGCCCCACGGAATATATGAGTGCGACTCTTAAGCCTTAGATAAGTTATGTGTGACATAATTTGTCACTTCCCCTTTTCGTTTTATAGAGTTATAATCAAGATAAGTGATTATGCAAAATGATATAACTTATGGAGGGTGGAACAAAATGAATAAATTTATAAAAGCTGGTTTAGCAATACTTATTGGAGCGTCATTCGTTACAGGTTTAGCGGGCTGCGGGCAATCAAAGCAAATCGGGGGCGGCAATATAACTACGGTAACCATATGGACAGGCGAGTCGCACAGTAAAGCTGTTTATGACAGGTTAATCAATACATATAATGAGGGCGAAGGAAAGGAAAAGGGGATTAAAATTGATTATGTTGTAAAAGAGGGTGATTCGATTACTCAAAGCATTGAGCTTGCGCTGCAAAGCGGACAAGCGCCGGATATGTTCAGCGCCGGAAGCCTTGGCAAAATGGTTGAAAATAATTATTTGGCGGCGATAGATGATTTACCGGGCAGTAAAGAATTTTTGAAAAAATATGACAGCTTGCTAATAAAAAATAGAAATACATACAATGATAAAGTATATACGGTACCGTTCAGTGCAGCAACGCAAGGGCTTATTTACAACAAGGATATGTTCCGGGCGGCGGGGATTGTTGATGAAAACGGGGAACCTACCCCGCCGGAAACCTTTGAAGAGTTACGCGAATATGCGAAAAAACTTACAAATCCAGGTAAAAGAGAATATGGCATTATATTACCAGTAAAGTATGGTGGTTGGTATAGCAGTGATATTACATCTCCGATGATGAGTTCAGCAGGACATGAAGGTTATAATCCTGCAACGGGTGAGTATGATTTAAGTGTTTTGGTACCTATTATGAATACTTTTTTGGGAATTAAAGCTGACGGAAGTTTTTTCCCCGGCGCAGACGGGCTGGATAATGACCAGGCAAGAGCGCATTTCGCAGAGGGCGGCATTGGCATGAAGTTTGCGTTTTCTTTTGATGTCGGGGTGCTGAACGACCAATTCCCCGCTGAAATAGATTGGGGCGTGGCGCCTTATCCGGTAGTGGATAAAAATAAAAAATTTAAACAGAGAATGGATTATGCCGACTCGTATTTTATGAATGCGAAATCATTTGAAACTGTCGGTGGTGAAAAAATGATGGAGGTTTTAAAATATTTTACCGGCGATCAGTTTATAACCGATACATATATAGAAGGTGTAAATATTCCGTATGATTGGAATATTGTGAAGGACGTAAAAATTGACAACCCCAAAAAAGGCTGGGTAGATTTTTGTAAGATGGTATCTATAAGCGTGTGTTATCCGCGCACACCCGCTGTAGATATGACAGGGCAGATACCTTTGAAAGAACGGTTCTTAAATGATGTATGGACAGGGAAATTATCACCAAGCACAGTTGTAGATGATTATACAAATGCAATAAACAAAGGAAGAGATAAATATTACGAGGATAATAAAGACAAGGACGTTACTGAATTTATTAATAAAGACTGGAATATAGAGCGATAGTTGGGAGGGGTTAACTTGAAATTGCAAATTTATGCAAGCAAAACTATGAATAAATCGCTGAAAAAGGAACGCACCTCTGAAGCCGTGCAGTGCTATTTAATGATATCGACGCAGCTAATAGGTTTTCTTGTCTTGACGATTTATCCGATTATATGGACATTTAGATGGGCATGGTATTCGTATAGCGGTATACCGTCGCTGACGAAGTATGTGGGATGGGAAAATTTTATTACTATGTTCACAACCGATTTTACGTATTGGAAAACGTGGGGGAATACTTTATTATTTGCATTATGTAAAATACCAATTGAAATTACTCTTGCTATGTTTTTGGCTTTGCTTTTAAACAGAAAAATAAAAGGATCAAATTTTTTTCGGTCAATGTATTATATGCCGAGCGTAATCAGCGTTGCAATCATAGGGCTTGTATTTTCAAATTTATTTAATTATTGGGGATGGATCAACGGGATATTGGTTAAGCTGGGTCTGATAAGCTCCGGAATTGATTGGTTTGCAACAAAACAAACAGCAATGGCGGTACTTGTAATCGGTTCAATATGGAATACTTTTGGAATTAATGTTATGTACTTTTTGGCAGCATTGACAAATGTACCGGAAGAGTTATATGAATGCGCCAAACTGGACGGCGCTTCAAAATCAAAAACTTTTTTTAAAATTACATTGCCGATGATAGCGCCGGTATTCCAGATTATAATGCTTTTATCAACATTAGGAACCCTCGGCGTCAATGAGTATATACTTGTATTAACAAATGGTGGTCCGTCAGGCCAGACTTTTTCGGTTATGTCTTATCTGACGAAACAATTCATGCCCGGATTTGCTGAAAGCTCAACACCTGCATTGGGATATGGCTGCGCAATGTCTTTGGTGACGACTGTAATATTTGCGTTTGTTGCTATAGTTTATAGTAAATTCAGCAAAAAAATGGGTTCGTTGTATTAGGAGGATTATAGATATATCATGAAAAAGAAAATATATATTGAAAATGCGGCTGCTTATTTAATACTCACCGTTATATTGATTTGCACAGTTTTTCCGTTAATATATACAATAGCATGTTCATTTAAGACAAATTCGGAAATTCTTTTACATCCCGATATGGTATTCCCAATCAAACCAACGCTGAATAATTATATCACAGCTTGGAATTCAAAGGATTTCCATGTAGGCATACTACTGTGGAACAGTATTTATTATACGCTGCTTAATGTAATAATCGTAATTGTTTCATCTTCTTTTGCGGGATACGTGTTCGCCCGCGGGCATTTTCCGTTAAAAAAGACGATATTTGCTTGCTTCACGGCGCTTATGTTTATAAAGTCAGGCGGAATAGGCATATACGCTTTGTTTCAAATATTGGATATCATTCATCTTAATCGATCGCTGTGGGCGCTTATTATACTTAGCATGTTTAGCGTTCCCATAGTTAATACTTACTTAGTCCGGGGATATATTAACACGCTTCCGAAAGAGATTGATGAAGCGGCTAAAATTGACGGCTGCAGTTTTATCGGAATCTTTTTCAAAATTATTGCACCATTGATTACGCCAATTTTGGCGACGATAGGTATATTGGCATTTCAGGCCTCATGGAACGATTACATTATGCCCACAATTTTCACATTAACACAGCCGAAGCAAAGGACGCTTATCGTAGGGTTAATGGCGTTAAAAAACAGCAGCGGAGCGGCAACCTCATGGAATTTAATGCTTGCGGGTGCAACCATTGCTTTAATACCGGTTTTAGGAGCTTACGCAGTAGCCAACAGATACTTTGTATCAGGGCTTGCGGCGGGTGCTGTGAAAGGATAGCAGATGATTGAGGAAATGAAACAGACTGTACTTACCGAATGGAGTTCAATACTCAAAAAGTATGAAATAAAATTTTAGGAGGGGTAAAAGTGACAAAAAAGACAAGGAAAACCATATCATTATTAACGGTGGCCGTTATGTTCATTTTTAACTTGGCAATCTCACCAATCGGGATGTTGAATGTCACGGCGGAAAGCGTGTGGGACGGGACAATCGCCACGAGCTTTGCGGGCGGCAGCGGCACGCAGGCTGACCCTTGGCAGATTTCAAACGGTTCACAGCTTGCATATTTAATGAAGCAGGTAACTGCAGGAACTGCTTACAGCGGGAATTATTTTAAACAAACTGCGGATATTCTCTTGAATGACCTTTCAAATCTGAATAGCTGGCGCACAACTGCACCCAGTAATCCATGGGTGGCAGGTACAGGGGTTTTTTCCGGTACCTATGACGGAGACTACTTTGCGGTTAGAGGAATATATATTAATACCGGCACTTTGGATTATTCCGGCCTATTTGGTGCTACCTCGAATGCGACTCTTAAAAACATAAGGTTAGAAGATTCATATATTTATTCAACTAAAGCCGCACAAACATATTTCGGCGGTATTGTAGGGTGGGTTGCCGGAGGGCAGATAACTAATTGCTATAATTCTGCAACTGTTATCATCGATGAGCCTACTTCCAGCAACCATCATATGGCAGGCGGAATAGCAGGCATGCTAAATAGCGGCGTAGTGGTAAGCCAGTGTTACAATACAGGCAGTATAAGATGTGCAGGAAATTATCACAGCGGTTCTCGCAAAGTGGCTGGCGGTATCACGGGATGTATAAACGGTAATGGTACTATTTCTGCCATAATTCAGGATTGTTATAACTCCGGGACGATAACAGCAACCGGCATAGGTACAACCGCACTAAACGCCGCGGGTGGCATCGCAGGGTATACACTGTTAGCGGCATACAATATTAAAAATTGTTATAATACAGGCTTAGTAACTGCAACAGCCGGTGCAAATTATGTTGGTGGTGTAGCTGGTAAGCATGATGTTTCCGCATCAGTTACGAATTGCTATTATCTTGACGGCACTGCCGCACTTAATTACTACGGTGGCAATACAACTTGCAAAAAGACAGCTGGCGAAATGAAAGCAACGGATTTTCTGACTACATTGAACGCGGCGGCGTTTGTATCGGATATAAATAATATTAACAAAGGTTATCCTGTTTTTTCATGGCAGAATGATATTGAAACGGTAACGGTAACCTATGACGCAACATATGGGGAAGGTGGACCGGAAAGCCAAGGTTACTATGCAGGAACATATATCACGCCAGATTTTACAAATATTCCGACCGGTTCATATGGGTTCTTAGGTTGGGCAACTTCGGTTAATGCGACTACTCCGGAATATACAGCCTCCCAGAATGCTACATTTGCCGTTGACTCAGATATAACCTTGTATGCGGTATGGAATAAACAGAAAAAAACCTTTTATGATAATTTTTCAGCCTATACTGACAATATCCTTGCATATGATTCAGTTCCGACCATAACAAATTACAGTAACAGTGGTACACCAAAGGTGATAGCATCTCAAAGCGGAGGGAGTTGGATGCTTTCCGGCGTTTGGAGCGGAACAACCGAGGCGGATGGAAATCCGGGCGGCGCGTATATAGAAGCGACCAATACAGACAGCGCAAAGAACCTGAATAAGCAAGGTCTTGCTATACGTGACAGATGGAACAAAGACACCACCGTTAATTTGGATATTGGCAATACAAAAATAGAATCCATTCAGTCGCTGAATATTACTTACCATAAAAATGACTCTTGCCGTACTGCTGTCAGGCTCATGGTCAGCAGTGATGAAGGGACATATTATGAATTCGGTGTTGGTACACAAGCATTTGATTATAATGTAGATGATCAGACTACGGATAAAATAAAAAGTAAGACGCCGTATTTTAGAAAGGTTGTCGATAATAGTGAGGTTTATTGCGAATCTCCGGCAGCTCTATGGAGCGGAGATGAGGTTGGTTATTATGTATTAAACAGAGCTTACAACTGGAATATTACAATTGAAAACAATACAATAAGTTGGACGGCTACTTACAAGGGAACGAGATTTACAATTACGCCATGGACGGCTTCATATGTAGACAATAACCTGCAGGATATGATTTTGGGCTGCAAGTATCCAATGGCTTGTGCTGTTAAATCAGGTTATATATCCGTATTTGATGAAGTCAGCATGAAATATACCAGTCGGTTGCCTGTATATGAAGAATTAGGGAATAACGAAATACTGATTAATGTGCAACCCTCACTATACAGCTCGAAAATGAAATCGGATACGCTCCTTGTATTAACTGCGTTTTACAGCAATAATCATGAGCTTCTTGGTCTTGATGTTCATCCTGTGACTGATTTGGTGAATAATTCCAGCTTCGAGGTTGCGAAAAATGCTACGGCGGGATGCTATGGTAAAATATTTATATGGGACGGAGGCGTATCAGACGTAGCCCCATTGGATGAAGTGACACTTATTAATTAACAATTAAAAAAAATAAAATTTTCAGTTCAGGCGGAGTATGTGTGGAGGTTGCTACAGTTAATTTTCTATATACACACATACTCCTCTTGTTAAAAGAGAGGTTAGAAAACCATGAAAAATTTATTAAATAAAATAATAGCAATTATCTTAATTTTCGTTGTGAACATTATATCTATAACAACATTTAGCGCATATGCTCTTGATAACGATGATCTCAATAATGAAGCCGTATTTGCGGCGCAGCAATCAATCGTATGGGACGGGACAATTGCCACGGGCTTTGCCGGCGGCAGCGGTACACAGGCTGACCCCTGGCTGATTTCAAACGGCGCCCAGCTTGCGTATTTAATTCAGCAGATAACCGCAACGAACAGTTACAGCGGAAAATATTTTAAGCAGACTGCGGATATTCTCTTGAATGACCTTTCGAATCTGAATAATTGGAGCACGACCGCACCAAGTCATTCATGGACGCCGAATACGGTTAATTTTTCGGGGAATTATGACGGGGACTACTTCGCGGTAAGAGGAATCTACATAAGCAACAGCACCTTGGCATATGGCGGATTATTCGGAGCAACATTCGGCGCAACGTTTAAGAACATAAGGGTAGAAGCTTCCTATATTTATTCTACTGCCGGAGTAGCGTCATATGTAGGAGGTATTGCAGGTGCTTGTGTTGGGGGAACGATAACGAATTGCTATAATGCCGCAACCGTTATTATCAACGAGCCTACAGCCAACGTCCACCATATGGTTGGAGGAATCATTGGCGCGGCAGCGAACGGCGCAACGGTAAGCCAGTGTTACAATTCCGGCAGTATAAGCTGTACCGGTAATAATAGTACAGGTCACCGTAAAGCTGTGGGCGGTATCGCGGGATATATAAACACAAACGGAAGTTTGAACTTAATACAGGATTGTTATAATACAGGGGCGGTTAGCAGTCAGGGGGGGCTTAATGCCGCCGGAGGTATCACTGGACTGACGACTGCTACGGCATATAGTATGAAGAATTGCTATAACACGGGCTTAGTAACTGCCACAGCCGGTACAAATTATATTGGCGGAATAGTTGGGTTTTATTCGAATGCCGGAACGGTTACGAATTGCTATTACCTTGACGGCACGGCAACGCTTAATTATTCCGGCGGCAACGATACTTATAAAATGACAGCTGATGCAATGAAAAACTCGGATTTTTTGACTACATTGAACGCGGAGGCGTTTATATCGGATATACATAATATCAACAAGGGTTATCCGGTTTTTTCTTGGCAGAATGAAATGGATACGGTAACGGTAACCTATGACGCAACCTATGGGGAGAATGGACCCGGCAGCCGCGGATACTATAAAGGGACATATATTACGCTTGATTTTACAAATGTTCCAACCGGTTCATTTGCGTTCTTAGGCTGGTCAACTGAGCAGGGCGCGGCGACTCCGGAATATACATCCGCCCAGAATTTGATGTTTGCCGTTAACTCGGATATGACTTTATATGCGGTATGGGATATTGATGAACTTGATTACGCAATTATGCAAGGGAAAACCGCAGAGTATATTGCTGAAAAAAAACCGATTGTGGATGTTTTAAACAGTGCAATCGCATCAAAAAATAAAACCGTCATGATAGATTTTTTTACAGGTGACGGAGAACTTACGATTGCAAAGATACCCTCGATTGATGCAAGCGGCGTGAAGGCATTGTATCAGGAGAATCAGGAAAAGTTCGGCGATTTTTTAGACAGGCTTATCACATATTCATTCTTTAAATGGGAAAATGTGAATGATGTATATTATCTGGAAGATATTTTGACTATTGAGCTTGCCGTCGGAAAAATGAATGATTTGCCGGATATTAAAGTAGTGGAAAGAATTATGGGGGAAAATAATTCAGTTTATAATCTTGCACTTACGAACAAATATTATTTAAATGAAAAGGATATAATTTTAGCGGGTTTCATAAATAAAAAATTCGCGTCTTTATCAGATTTACAAAACAGATTTACGCAGGCATATGTAATGACCAATTTTGCCGACACGGATTCATATTCATACATAGGTCAAATTGTTGCAGACTGCGCGGATGAAATAGGGTATGATGCGGAGAAATATAACAAAATTTCAGATAAAAATGATTTATATAAACAATTGTTAAAGAATCAAAGCTCTATCGGTTCAATTGCTCAATTGTCTAAATTTATAGATGAATATAAGCCTACGCCAACTTCAACGCCTGATTCGGGCTCCAAGAAATCATCATCAAATAAAAGCGGAGGCTCTAGCTTTAAAATTCCGTCCAATATTATACCAATTGATAAAGCGGAAGAAAACACCACCACAGCAGTCGCTAAAAAGCAGATTTATTCCGATGTTCCAATTGACAATTGGTCATATGAGGCTATACGCTATCTGACTGCAAAACATGCCGTTAACGGTTATGAGAATGGTGGGTTTTTGCCTGATAATAATGTAACAAGAGCGGAATTTATCAAAATGCTTTTGATGGCGTTTGAGATGAATAGCTCTGGAGCGAAAGATGAAACCGAAAATGAAGAAATCGTATTTAAGGATATAAGCAAAGAAGACTGGTACTATTCATACATGAAAGCGGCAAAAGACAATAAAATTCTTTTGGGGGATTCTGAAAATAACTGTTATCCGAACAGTTTATTAACAAGGCAGGAAATGACCGCTTTTATATACAGAGCAGTAGAGGCGCAAGGTAAAACCTTGCCGAAATTAAATGATATTATAAACTTTAAAGATAAAGATATGATCAACGATTGGGCTTTTGGGGCAGTTGCAAAGCTGCAGGTTGCGGGGATCATAAACGGATATGCGGATATGCGTTTCGAACCGTCAAATAATGCCACCCGTTCGGAAGCGGCTAAGGTAATATATGAAACCTATATGAAAGCGGAGGTGCATGAAGATAATGAAATCAACAAGTAAAATTATTGTAATCGCGCTGATCGGTATTTTGTCCGTGAACACATTATGCTCTGCCGAAATGGATGAAACAGAGGCCGCATTATGGGAAGAGATTACTCCGACTACAACTGTTGACGCAACGGTGACCATAAAAGAAAGCAATGTTGAGAGAAATGTGGATAAAACAATGCTGTCCGCACAATCTGAAATAGATCAAAATAATGCTAAAAATTTATTAGAAGAAGGAACTACAGAAATATCAGATGCTTTTATAAATTTTGCACAAGGTATATATAAATATCCGGTTTTCAGAATCGGGGGGACTAGTGTGGAGTACACGAACATGATTAATAATGTTGGTCCTGTAGCTTCTAGAAAGCCTTCGATGGTTGTCAGTCTACAGCCTACAGGGATCGGACTTAACACTACAATGATGGCTCCACAGGTATTTGGACCGGTAGAACTTATAAAAATGTTTAAAGCGATTAACCCTGATTTTGCGCTTCTGCCGTGTCTGTCTTTAACTTGTGCCACGCCAGAGGATAACGCTAATTTCGTCGCTTTTTTAACGCATAAAGCGGGTCAGTCAAAGTGGGGGACTTTAAGAGCATCGCTTGGCTTAGTTGAGCCGGTAAAAGTATTCGCATTTGAAATGGGCAACGAACTCGACCGCATCCCTACATCACCGATACCGCAGATATTACCGTGGTATGTTAAGACTGCTCAGGCGCATATTGACGCAATTAAGGCTGTTTGCCCGGATGCTAAATTTATTATATGCGGTAAATCTTGCCCATGGGCTGATTTGCCGAAAGAAGATTGGAGGCAATGGACAATCGGTGTTGCTAAAGGATTGGGTGCCGATATGGACTATTATGCTTTTCATTTTTATTATGACGGTTATACGGTAGAATACATGGAATACTTTATGGACCAAATTGACGAAGACTTGGCAAGCGTTTTAGGAAAAGATAATAAGGTCAAAATTGTGCCAACAGAACATGCAAGGTGGGGGACGGATAATAATCCCACAATGATAAGTCTTGCCAGCGCGTTGTCAACCGCACATTTTTTTAACAGAATGTACAGAAGGAATGACATTGCGGGCGCGAATTATCATAATTTATATAGCTCAAGTAATCTTTGGAGTTTGTTTCAATACCGCGATAACGAATTTATGGAGTCGGTGGTCGGGCATATGTTTCGTGTTTACGATAAGGGGTTGGGCGATCGTATTGTAGAGTCAAACGTCGAAAGCGACAGCTTAATAACGGATGTAAAAAGCTCACAGTGTAGATTAACCGTTTTGGCTTCGGCAAAGGATAAACACAATCTTTATCTGATATTGAATAACAAAGATTCGCTGACCGATATGAACCTATCGTTTGAATTTGAAAATGATTATAAATTGGTTGAAGAAACCGTATTTACCGCACCGAGGGCTGTGTCATATGTATATAATAAAAATGCAAAAAATATTTGCTCGGATACGGTGAGCGAAAAAAATGAAGATCATTTTAAAAGCTACCATATGCCCAATAAAAGCCTTGTGGTTTTGAAATTAGAAACAAAAAGCGATTTACCTTTATTAGGTGAACAAGCGGCGAGCGGTGAAATAGATAAGCCTTCAGTTGATGTGGAAACGGATTTTACCGATTTGGATTACCATTGGGCTAAAGCTGAAATTGCCAAGATGAAAGAATTGGGATTTGTTCAAGGGGTTACGCCTGCGCAATTTGCGCCGGAAAGCAATATAACGAGGGCGGAATTTGCATCAGTACTCGCGAAGATGCTGAAGCTCAATACTGATTACCCCAATACAGTATTTAAAGATTTATCTGATGCCGATTGGTATACCGGGAGCGCAAATGCGACATATGTGGAAGGATATATACGGGGAGACGGCGACTATTTTAGACCTGATGATTGCATATCATTGGAAGAAGTTATTGCGGCTTCCGTAAGAGTATATAAGCAAACCAAGCTCGACGCCCCTCGGGTTGAACACGGTAAGTTAATCTCTAATTTTAAAAGCATGGAAGGCATTTCAGACTGGGCGGAAAGCGATGTGATGTATGCGGCGGGCATTGGGCTTTTATACAGGTTATATGAAAACGGCTATTTGAGAACCAACGAGCCGGCAACGCGCGCGCAGACGATTTCAATATTATATCGCTTATATAATTTAGTGAAGTAGGGGAGGTAAATATGTATTTCAGAAGAATAACTTTTATAATGTTTGCCGTATGTCTGTTTCAGTTTGCTCTGAATACAAACGTCATTGCAGAAGAGGTAGCCGGGCATGAGTATGACGGGGTTGATCTTAACGCGCAGTACCAAAATAAGTTATTAACGGAATTGCAGGTAGATACATCTGATTATACCGACATAGATGATACAGATTCAAAAGATATTATCGGTTTGCTTTCTGCTGCGGGAATAATGTACGGTTTTGAGGATAATACATTCCGACCGAATGAAGCAACTACCAGGGGAGAGCTTGCCCAAATTATTTTAAACGCGTTGAATATCAATGCGGAGACTTTTGATTCAGAGGCAACGAATGGGAAATTTTATGATGTAACCATGAAGGACAAATGGTATGTAGCTATTAATGCCGTGGTTGCAAAGGGAATTATGAATGGATATGAGGATAATACATTCAGGGCGGACGGTTTTGTTTCATATTCGGATGCAATTGTAATTCTTGTGCGCGCGCTTGGTTATGGTGATTATGCGGAGGTGAACGGGGGGTATCCTTCGGGTTATTTTACGGCGGCTGTAAATTGCCGTCTTCTCAGAGGAGTAAAACCTAAAGATGAAGAGAAGCTTACACGTAGCGATGTTGCGCAGATGGTATATAACTGCGTCAACGCTCCTCTTGTTGAAATGATTAACTTTGGTGAAACAATTGAATACTCTCAAAATGATGATAATACTATACTGAGCAAATATCATCATATTTACAAGGATGACGGCATTGTAAACGCTACAAGTATTACATCATTAACCGATCAAACGACAGGAAACGGGCAAATTATTATAGGTTCTGAAAAGTTTAATGCAGACAGTGGGAAATTCAATCCGTTTTTAGGATATAAAGTAAATTATTACTATGTTGGTAATGCTGATGATAATAGTGATTCTACAATTATTTATATGTCAAAGCATAAATCGGTTAATGAAATATCAATTAGCGCCGACAATTTTCAAGAATATAATAATAAAATTATAACATATTACAATGAAAATGGCAGCATACAAAAAGCAACCGTAGATCCGATATATGAGGTGATATTAAACGGAATACATATTAATGTTAAAAACTTGGAAGATGTTATCGATATAAATAACGGTGTAATTACATTTGTTTCAAACGATGATAATGAAATCTATGAAATTGTTTTTATAAATAAATACGAAAATATTATTTTGAACGCAGTATCATCGGATGGCAATACAATCACCTTTATTCCAAAATATAATATTCAGAATATTAAGGTTGATTTAAAAAATGGCACAGCGCTTGATATTATAGGTAGCGATGGTAAAAAAATTAACTATAACGCAACCGTTGTAGGAGTGTTCGACCATGATGGAAATCCCGTAACAACGGTTGATTTATCAGCAGTGTCGAAGGACGTGGTGTTAAGCATTTTCGCAGACAGCTATACAAATCAGCGGGGGTATAGCGTGCCGGATGAAAATGCTACCTATATCAAAGTCGTAATTTCCGATAATAGAGTCACGGGCTGCGTGGAAGGAATAAGCGACTCTGAAAAAACCGTGACAATTGACGGAAAAGAATATAAGATTGCGGGCAGCAACTTCTTTGAGGAAACGGATTGTATATATAAGCTGGGTGACACCGGAACATTTTATTTGGATGTGAGCGGAAAAATTACGGCATTTAAAAAAGCTGCCGATCCTGAGAATCAATTCGTTTATGGTTATTTAATAAAAGCTGGAAAAGGTAAGGGGTTAGCCGATAGTATCCAGACTAAGATAATGGAATATAATGGCGATATTACAAATTTTGATTGCATAGCTGGTTTAAAAATTAACGATCAGAAAATGACACCCGATGAAGCACTTACATCTTTGGGAACTTCCGCCTCCATGTTAAATAAATCCAGCGAAGATGGTGAAGAAAGCGAAGAAAGCAAAAAGGTCGACAAAATATTAAAGAAAAACTTCACAATTTCACAGATGATTAAATATAAAATAAATGCGGAGCATAAGGTGACCGAGCTGCAAACGGTTCTGCATTGGTTGGGCATTCCTAAAGGCGGGGATAAGGAGCATTTAAGACGTGATGCTTTGCCGGATAAATATTGGTGCGATGCAGATACAGGCGGCAGACCGAAAAAAGGCGACCCCAGCACGAATTTTGGATATACTTTTATGCCTGCCAAATATTTCTGCGTCCCTTCAACCGAAACCTTTAATGAAGATGATTATTATGTTGACAGAGGCTTGTATTCGGGCATAACGCTTGAAATGTATAATATAGACGATTATCTGACTCCGGCGATAGCGTTGGAATATATAGATTCTTCTTCAGACAATATGAAATCAATTCGTACTTGCAGAGATTTTGCTTTTCCAGTAATGGTCAAAAAAGTGTATTCCACGATTGATAAATATGATAATCCGGTATCAGCAATTCTTGCCGTAACCGGCATAGAGGAAAAGGTATTTTATGGTGAAGATCTAAATACATTTAAAGCTTGTAAGCCCGGTCAACTGATATGGCTTTATACAAAAAAAACTGATAACAGTGTTGCAAAGTTTGATGTTATACCATATGGCGGTAGTGTTATTGACCCCGATGCATTGCCCGATGTAAGTAATTGCAATTTGAGCGGAAGCAATTACTATATGTTTGGAGAGTTGTATTTAGTGAATGGAAATAACCTTGTCATTCAAATGGGTGAAGAAATTACTGGTAATAGTGCGGGCAAGAGAAGCATACAGGTTACAGGCAATATGAATACAAACCTTGCCTTTCAGCAGGGCGGTGCAATCGTCTATGATGCCACAGACTCAAAAACAAATCCAATCATTAAGGTTGCAACAATTAGCGATTTTAAAAGCGTATATAAAGATGGGGCGAAGAACGCTTCAAAGGTTTTTTGGATTGCAAAACATGGGGCAGCTCAGCAATATATAATATACAATGGGATAGATTAAGTGACGTGAAGGGGTGGCGGCTCAAATGAAGAGAGGATTATTAGCCATAGTAACAATGTGCATACTAATTTGCAACTTTCAATTGGTATTCGCCGTAGAAAATGTAACAAGCAATGTTACCGTAAATGAGGGTAATATTATAAAAGCATCGGACAAAAGGCTGTTGGGCTTTAATAATGATGCTCAATGGAATGTTAATGCGGGTATCGCCGGTTCTACATCAGCAAACCCTGCGTATTATAACGCGATGAAGGAGTATGGCTTGAACATTCCTCTACTGCGCGGTTTTTTTCAGAATATTGATTGGAAGGATACGATAGGGGACTTAAGCGAAAGAGGCTGCGATATATACAGCAGACCGTATACATTTGGCATGGTAGAATGGATCGAATCGACTCTTGCTGTTACAAATAATGCCGAATTTGTTATCGTAGTAAATGTGGAGGATAGTGTTGAAAACATACAGGATATGGTAAGATTTTTAACACTTGCCCCTGATGATCCGAATGCTGTGGATGCCTATGGAGTGAATTGGGCACAAAAACGTGTTGATGCGGGATTGAAGGAGCCGGTAAGAATTGCGTGCTTTGAATTGGGAAATGAAACAGACGGTAATTTTTCAGAAAAAACTGTAAATGATGTAATAGCAAGGGCAGAGCAATATATTGCGTGGTGTAATCCTCTGATTGACGGGGTTGAAGCAGTCAATGAAAACGCTAAGGTCAGTGTATTGTCTTATTCAATGCCTAATGACGGAAAAGGGTATTGGTCGTATTGGAATAGCAGGATCATTGGAAGTTTAGGAGCTAAGGTAGACTATATTGTATGCCATTACTATTATTATAATGATGGTAATCAGGGGTATGCTTTGGATGTTGTCTGGTTTAATAATCAAATTAAGCAGTACATTAATATGCTACCGGTACAAAGCAGACCAAAAATCTTTTTATCGGAACATGCGATTCTTGTAGATAATTCGCTTTCCTCAACGGATCGTAGAGTTGGCGCAACCTGTTTAAGAGGTGCTTTGACAACAGCCGAGGTAATCAACAGATTATCAAACAGGGCGGATGTTGGTGAGTTGGCGGTATATCACAGCATATTCGGCGAAATGTCAACGGAGGATTACTGGGGTGGACATTGCTGGGGCGTGCTTCGCCCCTATACCAGCGGTGTTCTTATGTTGAGCGCTGTTGGAGAATATTTTAAACTTGCATATAACGCATTCGGTGTAAACAATGTTGGTGTAATCTGTTCAGGAAATGCATATTGCGCAAATGCAACAAGCGGCTTCGGAAATGAAATTTTGACGGCATCTGCACATACAACGGATGAGGGAGGATTGAATTTAATTTTGGTAAATACAAATTCGGATGTCGGTCACAATATTGTTTTTTCGGCAAACAGCAGCTATAAGCTTGAAAAAAAGGTTGTTTTGACAAATGAAAACAATATTGCTGAAAATATGCCGAGTTCTCCTGACAATGTAATGTGCAAAGAAGAGTTGATTAATGATGAAAGCACATTTACTAATTATTATATCCCCCCGCTTAGTGCTGTCGCGCTTTATCTGGCGCCTATGAACAAAACGTATAACGGCAGTATTATGGATGTGAAATTGAACGGAGTTACGGTCGAGAACAACAATCCGACCATCGTATGTAAATACAGAAAATTGGAAGTGGAATGCACCTTATACGATAATGGGAATATGGCGGCAGCCAGCCAATTATCTCTTATGATTTTGAAGCAGAACACTGATTTAAACAATATACAGGCCGGGGATATAATGTATATTGAGCAAAAAGATGTTGTGAGGGAACGGGCGTATTTTGAATGCACAATGCCGAAAAGCACCGGAGCGGGACAGTATATCGCATATATTGCAAACAAGAGCATTGGAGATGGTTGTTACAAAGCATTCGAGTTTGATTATGAGCCATCGACTGAACAAAGCCTGATTGATGATATAGAGGTGACCGATGCGGAGAATGATGATTATAAAGTAAGTTGTAATATTGATTTCGGTAATAAGTTTGCTCAGCAAAAGGATTTCTCCGTAAAGGTTATCAATTCTGCAACCGGTGAAACCGCGTATATCGGGCAGGATAAAAAAAGTTCGAATATTCAGGCGTATTCCTTTTATATGCCGCGCGAGGCGATTTCGGGTACTTATAAAATTATTCTAAGCTATGATGATAACGGCAGCATTAATTGTTTTGAGAAAAACTTTGAGTATATAAAACCGAAGGAATGCGTCAATATTTCATCAGCCCCGACGAATCAGAACGGCGGAAAATTTACATTTGCGGATTTATACTGTGATAATACATTGACTATGAAAATAAAGAATATTACCGATAACGCTGTTCAAACCGCTATATTTGTGACTATATATGATACGGACGGTAAAATTCTTGCTGTAAAAAAAGGGGATACGATAAATATGGCAAGCGAACAAACCGCTGATTACAGTATTTCTTTTTCGGCAATGGAAAGTAGCATAACAATAGGCGCGTTAAAAGCGTTTGTTTGGGAAGAAAATACAATACGCCCGTTAACGGATTTTTATATTTTTAAAGAGTAAGGAGGGAAACAGATTGAAAAAATACTTAATATCACTGGTTATTTGTACAATAGTAATAAGCTATATAACCGTATCCGTATGCGCTGCGGATTTTCAATATTTGAAATTTGGAGGGCAGGTTGTTAATCCTACAACCTTGGATGGAGTAATTGCAAATAATTTTACGTGTCATAATAGCGGAAACTATAGCACCCTTATCACGACTGCGGAAAAACATACAGGAAAAAAATCATTTTGTATTCAATGCGATTCTTCAACAGGGCAAATTTTATTTGAATCATCAACATTAGCACAAACGAATCTTGATACTGTTGTGCAGAACAATGCGTTACTATTAGAACTGTATATAAAAGGCTTTGATATAAAATCTGATACCCTGTCATTCTATAAACTGTTTTTCGATGCAGAGCATAACATAATCAGCGTACCAAATTCTGGAGCTATTACTTGCGAAGCCGCTGATGAAAACGGCTGGCATAGAGTGTGGTGCGTTGTGCCTCCGAATGATTACTCAACTATAAGATTTGGCATCAGTTACAACGGTGATGATGGCGATGATGGCCTGACAAGTATTTATATTGATGATATTACCGCCCGGTTAATGCCTGTAAAAATAAAAATAAGCAATGCTGTTTGCAATAATGAGAGTATGCCGCTTGATATTTTGAGGGTTAAGGCATATAACGCTGATAATCAATGCGAAATAATCGCAACAAATGACTTAATCAAATATTCTATTCAATCGGGTGACGGCTATATAGATGAAAATAACAACCTGATATATACAGGAAGTGACACAAGCAATAATGTATGTTTGAAGGCGGATTTTCTCGGTATTACAACAACCTTTAGCATAACATTTATAAAAAGCATACATATAGAAGAAGTTACATGTGAAAATGGCGTGTATACAACAAATGTAACCAATATGGGCAGCAAGGATGTAGTAGTGTCTTTAATTGTATGTATTTATAATGGTGAAAGGTTATCCTTGACTAAAACATTCAGTCAAACTGTACCGGCAAACAGCAGTGCGGCAATCACTTCGTCTAAAATTGAAATACCGTTTTATGTGAATAATCCGGTAATTAAAACTTTTGTCAGAGAGAATTCATAGGGTATTATTACAATTTTAGAAAGGGGAACAGCGGTATAGCTATTTATGCTTATACTACGCTGACAATATTTAAGTGAAAAAACCTGTTCTTGACAGATGGGCAATTACTATGCTATTATAAAACTGTCTCCAGAATATAATATGCGAGAGGTGTTACCATGTTAATAGCATCTATATCAATTATATGTATTATAGTAGGTTATATTATACTTAATTATGGGAATAAGTTTACCTATGTTGTTGCAATGTATTTTTTCAGTATAGCGTTTATGATGGTCGTAGCGGTTTTGTATATATCCAAGGTATCGTCCTATCATTTTCCGTTAAAGATTGATTATGACTTATATTTGGCGCTATATAACGTAAAGCTCCATATCAGGCATATTGCAAGGCTTTATAATATATGTGTTGCTTTGTTTATGCTGTCATCGGTCGTTTTTTTGCATTTGATAAGACGGTTTAAATGGTGGGAGATATTCCTTTTTATCCTTCCGGTAATTTATTTTTTAATCTGGAATGATTCAACTACCAGTAAGAATTTGTTTTTGCTTGTCAATACGATTTCTACTGAGAATGCAAAACTGTTGAGTAGGATTATCTATATCAGTACGATTATAAATGAATTAATAATTGTTGTTTATATTTTAATTCCGTTTTTGACAATGGCGGTATACTATAAGAGGACAAAGATATTTACCAAAAGAAAATATGCTGTTGTTGTGTCCGTTTGTATATTGATGATAGATGCATTTGTTTATTTTGTTTTTATATGCGGACCGTTCCAGAATATCATGTTTAACAAGGTAAATGAAGCGAAATTACCTATAAACACCAGTAATAATCAAGGTTATATCCTTGCACCTGTAATGCTGATGTTTGTGTTGTTGTGTATCATGGCAATTATTTTATTTTTTAAACCGTTTAATTCGTTTGCAATTATACGAAAACGTGAAATTGTTCATAATGCCAAAATGTTAAATCAAAATATCAATATGGTTCTTCATGTTTATAAAAATGCGTTTATTGGCATCGGGCAGAAATTTGAGCTTACGAAAAGAAATATTACGGCTGGAAACGATGAAAAAGCAATTGCAAATGTGCAGGCGGGTCTTGAAATTGTGGATAGTCATATGGCAATGCTGAATAAGACATTAAGTTTATTAAGGGATTTGCAGATTAAATATGTTCCGGTAAATTTGATTGAATGTATAGAGAAAGCAAAAGAAAAGGTGGCGTGGCCGCAAAATATTAATATCATTTGTGATTATAAAGCTGAGGATATCAGAATATACGGTGACCAAAACCAATTGACGGAAGTGTTTGCAAATATGCTGATTAACTCAATTGAGGCTATAGAAAAGAAAAATGGTACGGACAAATATGTTAAAATAAGTATAATAACAGAGCTTGAGTTATGTGTTGTTGAAATCAGTGATAACGGCTGTGGAATAGAGAAAAAAGAGATTAAAAACATTTTTAAACCCTTTTATTCCACAAAACCGAGAATCACCGGCGGAGGAGTTGGTCTCAATTATGTTGAGAATGTGGTTCGGCAGCATCACGGAGATATTGTAGTACGGAGCGAGCAGGGAGTCTATACGATTTTTCAAATTATACTGCCAATTTACAAGAATAAAAACCAGAAAAAAGCAGGAGGATGGTTTCATGGAGACGATTAAGGTAGCCATTTGTGATGACGCTAAATATTTATGTGAAGGTTTTCGGGAAGAGTTAGAATATGAAACGGATATCGAATTTGTCGGAGAGGCCTATGACAGTGCCGGTTGTGTCGAAATGATTAGAACAAGTATGCCTGATATTTTGCTTTTAGATATTCAGATGGAGACAGAGCGTGCCGGTATCGAGGTGATTAAGGAGGTACTGAAAATATCGCCAAAGTTAAAGATTATAATGCTTACCAGCTTTGATAATGAAGATAATGTATTTTCTGCCTTCGCAAACGGCGCGGAAGACTATTTTGTAAAAAACTATACAAATGAAGGACTTGTTGAGACAATACGCAATGTTTATATGAACCGTTCCTCACTCAGACCGGAAATAGCAAAAAAGCTGGCTAATAAAACAAAAGAAGTTGAAGAAAAACAAAAATCACTGCTTTATATTTATAATAATATGTCCAAGCTGTCTACAAGTGAGTTTGAATTATTAAAAGCATTAAGCAATGGCGAGACCTATAATCAAATCGCGGTAGAGCGCTTTGTAGAAGCCAATACTGTCCGGCAAATGGCTTCAAGAATAATCAAAAAATTCGAGGTGGAAAACATGAATCATTTACTGAAAATAATGAAGGATATGAAAGTGTTTGATATGTTTTCCTGAATAGGGAATTTTGCAGATACGAATAATTATCAATAGAAAAGGGGAAATGAAATGACTTTCAGGGAAAATGTGCTTGCTATCCTTAGATATGAAGCTTATGATATAATGCCTATTGTGTCATTTGGCTATTGGGATGAGACTGTCGCAAAATGGGCAAATGAAGGATATATTACAAAAGAAGACGCGGATGGATATATCAAATATGGAGATAATTCTGAAAGTGACAGAGCAATAATGAAAAAGTTGGGCTTCGATTTCAATTGGAATTCCTGTGTGGGCGGAAAGGTTTCCCTTTTTCCTGCTTTCGAAGCGGAATTATTAGATGAAAAAGAGGACGGACGTAGAATAATTCGTGATGAAAATGGTCTTATTGTACTTGTCAAGCCGGGCGTTGTTTCCATTCCTTCAGAAATTGGCACATCGTTAACCGATAGAAAGGCTTGGGAGGAATTATATCTTCCAAAACTGCAATTCACAAAGGAGAGAGTGAATGCCGATTTATTTAAATCTTTTGTCGACGATTCCAAGCGTGATCTGCCGGTCGGTCTTCATTGCGGTTCTCTTATCGGGACAATTCGAAACCTGTTAGGCGTAGAACAGTTGAGCTATCTATATGCGGATGATGAGGATTTATATAAAGAAATAATTGATACCTTTGGAAGTTTATCCTATAATGTCATTAAAACAGTACTTGAAACAGGTGCAAAGTTTGATTACGCTCATTATTGGGAGGACATTTGCTTTAAGAACGGACCTTTGGTATCACCATCTGTATTTAAAGAATTGGTTGGACCTCATTATAAAAAAACGACCGATTTGTTAAAAACTTATGGAATTGACATTGTATCAGTTGACTGTGATGGTATGATTGACAGTTTAATTCCAACATGGTTGGAAAACGGCGTTAATACAATGTTCCCCATTGAGGTTGGAACGTGGAATGCAAACATTAAGCCTTGGCGTGAAAAATACGGCAGGCAAATCCGAGGGGTTGGCGGAATGAATAAAACCGTATTCTCAAAGGATTATAATGCTGTTGACATTGAGATAGAGAGATTGAAATCACTCGTTGACTTAGGCGGCTATATTCCATGTCCTGACCATAGGATACCACCGGACGCAGAATTTAAAAATGTGCAATATTATTGCGAACGATTGAGGAAAGCATTTGATAATTAGGAGATGAAATGGTGATTGCTGAAAAATCAACATACTTAAAAGATATAGCGAGACTTTTAATAAAACATTGGCCTGAAAATCGCACTGTTAATATAGTGTGCCACGGACACAGTGTGCCGGCAGGTTATTTTGCTACGCCTATGGTAAATACCTTTAGCGCATATCCGCATTTATTGCACATAGGTCTTAAGGAAAGGTATCCATTTGCCGTAATCAATGTAATTGTTTCAGCGATTGGAGGCGAAGATTCCGAAAGTGGCTGTAAACGTATTGAAAGTGATGTTTTGTGCCATAATCCAGATGTATTGACGATAGATTATGGTCTTAACGACAGGCGCTTAACTCTCGATGCTGCAAAAAAATCGTGGTGTACCATGATTGAATCGGCATTGAACAGGGACGTTAAGGTTTTGCTGTTAACGCCAACATGGGACAATAACTGGAGCAAAGGGAATAATGATTGGAACATGCTCGAAAGTCATGCGCAACAAATCAGAGAGATTGCAGGAATATATCATGTGGGGCTTGTGGACGTTTTTGAGGATTTTAGAAAGTATGTAAATGGCTCGCAATCAGTTTCGGAATTATTATCATGGACTAATCACCCTAATTATAATGGGCATAAAATAGTTGCGGATAATATATTATCATGGTTCCCGATAATTTAAATATAGGTAATTTATGTTTCGACTTTTTAAGGAGATGTAACTGTATGCAAAGCTTAAACCTGAATGGTGACTGGGAATTGAAAAAGACAGCCGAAACCGTGTGGATTAACACGAAAGTACCGGGTTCCGTATATAGTACACTGCTGGAAAATAACCAAATTAAAGACCCGTTTTATCGGGATAATGAAGAAGACACCAAGAGTATTGCTGATTATGACTATGAATATAAAAGAACCTTTTCAGTAAATGAAGATTTATTGAACTGTGATAAAGTCTTTCTTTGTTGTTACGGGCTAGATACTTTGTGCAACATATTTGTAAATAATAAAAAGGTTGCTTATTGTAATAATATGCACAGAACATATGAAATCAATATAAGGGAAAACTTGTGTATCGGAGAAAATGATATACACATCATTTTCTATTCAACATTGAAATATATTACAAAAAAACAGAACGAATCTTGGCTCTGGGGTAACGGCGGCTCGGTTGACGGCTTTTCCCATATAAGAAAAGGGCATTATATGTTTGGATGGGATTGGGGACCGCAAATTCCCGATATAGGAATTTGGAGGGACATCTTAATTAAAGGGTATAAAAACGGCAAAATTGACGATGTTTATTTTACGCAGCATCATGAAAGCGGAAAAGCTGAATTGGAAGTTCGAATTAGGCATTCCGATTTTGGTAACAAACAATTATCTGCCAAAGTGGAAATTATCTCTCCAAATAATCAAATCATTAAAAAAATAATAGAGTTAAGTTCATCTGAAACTACTGAAACGATAGAAATAAGCGATCCTGAATTGTGGTGGCCGAATGGATACGGAGAGCAGCCACTTTACCATGTAAAAGTTTCGCTTTTGCATGGCGATGCTGTTGTTGATGAAAATACTTTCAAAATAGGTCTGAGAGCATTAACTGTCAAAAGAGAAAAAGACCAATGGGGCGAGTCCTTTGAATTTGAAATTAACGGTATTTCAATGTTTGCAATGGGAGCAAACTATATACCGGAGGATAATCTACTTTCAAGATGTTCATACGAAAAAACAAAAAAACTTTTGGGTGATTGCGTAAGAGCTAATTTTAATTGTATCAGAGTTTGGGGCGGCGGGGTGTATCCCAATGATTGTTTTTTTGATTTGTGTGATGAATACGGCTTAATCGTATGGCAGGATTTAATGTATGCGTGCGCAGTATATGAAATGACGGATGAATTCGAACAAAATATCCGGCAAGAAGTTATTGATAATGTGAGAAGAATAAGACACCATGCCTCATTAGGGTTATGGTGCGGGAACAATGAAATGGAAGAGGCATGGTGCAGTTGGAATATTCCAAGCACGCCTAAGCTCCGTACGGATTATATTAAACAATTTGAAGTGATGTTTCCTCAAATTCTGAAAGCGTATGACCCTAATACTATGTATCGGCCGTCTTCTCCGTCCTCGAGTGGGAGCTTTGATAAGCCGAATGATGAAAACACGGGAGATGTGCATTATTGGGATGTTTGGCATGGGCAAAAACCTTTCACGGACTACAGAAATTATTTTTTTAGATTTGTTTCCGAATTTGGTTTTCAATCTTTCCCCTGTATAAAAACCATCGAATCATTTACAAAGCCGGAAGACAGAAATATTTTTTCATATGTTATGGAAAGACATCAGAAAAACGCATCGGCAAACGGCAAAATACTTTATTATTTATCGGATACATTTAAATACCCGAAGGACTTTGAAAGCCTGTTGTATACATCACAGCTTTTACAAGCGGAAGCAATTAAATACGGAGTAGAGCATTGGAGGCAAAACAGAGGTAGGTGCATGGGGTCTATCTATTGGCAGCTTAACGATTGCTGGCCTGTTGCTTCGTGGTCAAGCATTGACTATTTTCACAGATGGAAGGCACTTCACTATTTTGCTAAAAAGTTTTATGCGCCTATACTTATTTGTGCGCGTGAGCATGATACATGCGCGGATTTATATTTATGCAATGAAAGCATGAATGATGTAAGCGGAAGATTGCAGTGGAGATTTTGTAAAAACACAGGAGATATTTTGTCTGATGGCTATAAGGATATAACGGTATCTATGCTTAGTTCCTTATTATGTAAGAGTTTGGATTATTCAGATATTTTAAAAGACAAACTTCTAAAAAGAGAATGTTATTTAGAATATGATTTTGTTGTAAATGGTGAGACCAAATCCTGCGGAAGTGTGCTTTTTACAAAGCCGAAGTATTTTGATTTTAAAAACCCCGAAATAAGCTATTCCATTGAAGAAACGGATGAAGAATTCAAAATAATAATAAGGTCGGCAGCATATGCGAAATATGTCGAGCTTTCTTTTGACTCAATAGATGCAGTAGCAGATGATAATTTTTTTGACATTTCACCTAATAAAGAAAAAACAGTTACGATTAAAAAAGATAATATATCTGTAAAGGTTGATAAGTTACAAATGGAATCCTATCTTAAAATAAGAAGTATATATGATATTGTTTAAATATGCTAACGGATTGGAATGATGATAATGTTATACAAGGGTAGTTACGATAACAAATTAAACTTTGATTTATTTAAGAATCCTACCAAAGAATATAAAGGAATGCCTTTTTGGTCATGGAATTGCAGGCTTAACAAAGAAGTTCTCGGCAAGCAAATTAAGTATTTAAAGGAAATGGGATATGGCGGTTTCTTTATGCATTCACGAACAGGTATGGCAACAGAATACATAAGCGATGAATTTATGGATATGGTTAAGTTTTGCAATGAAACTGCAAAGAAGGAGGAGATGCTTTCCTTAATTTATGATGAGGATCGCTGGCCAAGCGGTTTTTCGGGAGGCATTGTTACTAAAATAAAGAAATACCGAATAAGAAGATTGATAATAACACAGGAAAACAGAACTGATGATATTGAACCCGAAAAAGCATATGTGGAGGGTAAACCTTATTTTATTGCCTGCTATGATGTTACACTGAATGATTTGGGTGAAATTGTAAGCTATGCTAATATCGGCAGAAACGACAGCGCAAAGGGTGAAAAGTGGTATGCTTTTTCGGAAACAAGTACGCAGTCAGCGTGGTTCAACAACCAGACCTATGTTGATACCATGAATAAAGAAGCCGTTGACAAATTTTTGGAAACTACCTATGAAAAATACTATAAAGAGATAGGCAATGAATTTTCGACATCTGCACCTATAATATTTACCGATGAACCTGCTTTCGAAGCAATTGACACATTAAAATTTGCTACTGATAAAGAACAGGTGCTTTTGCCATGGACTTTTAATTTGCCAGAATCATTTATAGACTTTTATGGATATGATTTGCTTGATTTTTTGCCTGAAATTATTTGGCAGCGAGAAGACGGAAAGGTATCACAGGCGAGATACCATTTTATTGACCATGTCACAGAACGCTTTTCAAAAGCGTTTGCTGAAAATATCGGCAAATGGTGTGAAGAACATAATATTATGTTTTCGGGACATATACTTTGGGAACCGTTTTTGGAAAGTCAGACTCAATATGTTGGCGAAGCAATGCGTTTTTATAAGAGTATGCATATTCCGGGCATGGATTTACTTGCAAATCAAATAGAATTTACAACAGCAAAACAAGCGAGCTCTATTGCGCATCAGTATGGCAGGGAAGGTGTTCTGTCTGAATTGTACGGCGCAACAAACTGGGACTTTGATTTCAGGGGTCATAAATTTCAGGGTGACTGGCAAGCTGCGTTTGGAATTACATTAAGAACTCCGCATTTATCATGGATGTCAATGGAGGGGGCGGCAAAACGAGATTATCCCGCTTCGCTGAATTACCAGGTGCCGTGGTATAAAGAATATTCATATGTTGAAAAATATTTCTCAAGGTTAAACACTGTTTTAACACGCGGGAAAATTGATGTTAAAATTGGCGTTATTCATCCTGTTGAAAGCATGTGGATCCACTGGGGACCAAATGCTTCTACAAACGATATAAGAAAAGAACTTGAAAGCAGATTTCAAAATATTACGGATTGGCTCGCGTTTGGCTTGCTTGATTTCGATTATATAAGTGAATCGGTTTTGCCGGCAATTTATACAATAATCGGTCATTCGCTTAAAGTCGGTCAGATGGAATATGAAACAATCATTGTTCCTGCGTGTATAACATTAAGAAATACAACTATGGAAATTCTAAGAGAATTCAAGGCGAATGGCGGCAACTTAATTTTTATGGGTGCGTGCCCGAACTATGTAAATGCCGTAGAATCTAATGCTGTGCAGGAGCTTTACAAGTCTTCTGTTGTAATTGGGTATAACAAATATGAATTGCTTAAAGCTCTTGATACGGAAAGAACTGTTGATATACGAAATATAGACGGAACACTTACAGAGAATCTTGTTTATCAAATGCGTTATGACAGTGATTGCAAATGGTTGTTTATTGCACATGGAAAAATAGACAATTATGATGATATTCCTGTAGAACAAGAAGTAATGATTAAAATTAAGGGCGAATTTGTCCCGACGGTTTATGATGCAATAAACGGTGAAAAACATGGGATACCTTATGAAAACAAAAATGGATGGACAATTTTAAATATGTCATTGTTCAATCATGACAGTGTTTTACTAAGACTGGGAAAAGAATGCGGATCATTATTAACACAAAACAAAAACCTTGGAAATAAAGTTACAAAGCTAAATTTTAAAGAAAGTGTTAATTACAAACGTGCTGAGCCAAATGTTGTGCTTTTGGATATTGCTGAATATGCAATAGATGACGGCGAATTTCATCCCAAAGAGGAAATATTAAAAATTTGCAATAAAATTAGTGAAGGACTTGGACTGGTTCGTTCTGTAATTCAGCCATGGGCGGCGCCAAAAGAAGAAATAACACACAGTGTAACATTGAAATTTACCTTTAACAGTGAAATTGAAGCGGATGCAATGGTTGCACTTGAAAACCCGGAAATTGCTGAAATAATATTGAACAACCAACCTGTCACTAAAAACACCTATGGCTATTATGTTGATGAAGCCATTAAAACTATAAAATTACCCAAACTTAAAACAGGTGAGAATATTCTAACCTTAAAATATCCGTACGGTTCCAATACATATATTGAAAGCTGTTATATTATTGGTGATTTTGATGTTGTGGTTAAGGGCTGCAATGCTGTAATTAAAGCGCCTACGGATAAAATTTCATTTTCAAGTGTTGTTGGTCAGGGGATGCCGTTCTACGGCGGTAATATTATATATGAAACTGAAATAGAAACTGATGATTGCAATTTGAAGATAAGAGCGAATTATTATCGCGGCGCCGTTATACATGTTAAATTTGACGGTCAGGATATCGGGGTGATTGCATATTCGCCTTATGAATTAAATGTAGAAAATGTAAACAAAGGCAAACATACTATTGAATTCGAATTATTCGGGAACAGATACAATACATTTGCCGCCTTGCATAATATCGATTGGTCAATATGGAGTACAACAGACCCTAATACTTGGCATGTAACCGGAGATAAATGGAGTGATGAGTATAACTTTAAAGAGATGGGCATATTGAAAAGCCCCGTTATTGAGATTTATAAACCCAAAAGCATATAAAGTGCAACCGTTTCCTTATTATATGCAAAGGGAAACTGCGTAATTTTTTATGAATAAGGGGAAAATGATGACACACCAGCGCAGAGCCATTTCAGGGTGATTCAATAGATCAGTGAGGATAAATGTGACACGGAAGGGCTGCCGATTGGGATTTGGGGTGTCTCGCAGTGCACCGAGGCATTTCGGTACAAGGCGAAAAAGGACGAAGATATGTTTAAAATACTATTTGATTGGAGTAAATGAATATGAAAAAAATAATGCTTATCGGAGATTCTATCAGATTGGGGTATCAGCAAGAGGTGGTAAAGCAGTTAGGCAGCAAATATTTAGTGTATGCCCCCGAAGATAATGCGAGATTTGCAAAATATACTTTAAATGAGCTCGAAAGGTGGTTTGAAAAATGTCCGGATCCGGATATTATACATTGGAATAACGGTCTTTGGGATACGGCTGTTGTTTGCAGAGAAGACGGCGCATTTACACCGATTGATGAATACATAAGGTACATGTCTATTATTTTGCGTGAATTAAGGAAAAAAACTGAAAAGATTATATTTGCCACAACAACACCGGTTAAGCCGGGCAGCGCTAATCAGGACACTAATATTATCAAAGAATACAATAAATGTATTGCTCTTTTAATGAATAGTGAAAATATTAGAATCAATAATCTGTATGATGTGGTATCAAATAATGTTGATATGTGTATCTGCGAAGATAAAATTCACCTTACGGATTACGGTAAAACTGCTTGCGCGAGAGCTGTGGCTAATGAAATACAGAATATATAATACTTATAGGAGATAAAAGCAATAGCTTTGTGGTAGTAAGCTCAGAGCAAGATACCTTCGCATTTTTGACGGCTTCTCTCCAGTAAATGAAGTTATTTCTTATAAAGGTATATACGGGGACAACATAATTGATAGATAACAAAGATAGGAAAATGCCGGCTGTGCAAAATCTGAACTGATGATGCATGATCGGCATTTTATTTTAAAATTTTATTTTTATATCAAAAAATGTAGAAAAAGATCACCGCTCAAACATGGGCATATGGTTAAAGGATAAAAATATGAGCTAATACAAACAAACATATATCAAAAAACTGAGTGACGTAATTTGTCACTTCCCATTATTTTATGGCTATGCTAAAATTATAGTGTAAACAAAAGTGGAATATAAAATTTATTATTGAAGAAAAAAGGATTTAATAGGAGATGAGTTATAAAAATGCGTGATTTAAAGGTAGGTGTCGGCAGAGAAATTATTACGCCGAAAATTGGGGCTGTTTTGAGAGGATATTTACCACCGAGAAAGGCGGAAGCGGTGAATGATGATTTGACGGTTACTGCAGTTTTGTTTGATTTTTGTGGAGAACAATCATTATTAATGAGCGCTACGGTATGCCTAATTGATCTTGATTTAATAGATTTGGTCAGAGGAAGGATTTCGAATGAAACGGGAATAAATGAGGGTAATATTATTATTGCTGCGACTCACACGCATTCAGGACCGACTTTGGAAGGGCAGTATAGAGATCAAGATTATATCGAAACAGTATTTATACCAAAGTGCGTTAAGGCTGCACAAGCCGCTTTGTCGGGGCTTCAAAACGCGGTTATGGGTATAGGAACTGCGCAAAGCGATATCGGAATAAACCGCAGGCAGATTAACGAAGACGGAAGCATTTCTTTGGGACAGAATCCGTGGGGCTATTATGATCCAACAATGACGGTCATTGCGTTTAAAACAGAAGAAGGTAAACCGCTGGCAAATATTATTCATTATTGTGCGCATTGTACAGGAGCAGGCATAAATAAAGAAATTACCCGTGATTGGCCGGGGCCGATGATTGATCGTTTAGAGAAAGAAACAGGTGCGGTTTCGATGTTTATTGCCGGTGCGGAGGGGGATGTGGGGCCAAGACTTTCAAATGGGCTGACGGCTGGGAAAATAGTGACTGAAAATAATGTGAGATTCGATATTTCCTTTGCGCTTGAGCTTGGCGCGAAAGCTGCATTTGACGCCGTAAAGGCTTATAAATCCATTAAAGATTACGCAAAAGCGGATATGCAGGTTTTGGCAGAGGATATTAAGCTGCCCTATGAGCCTTTTATTCCGCTTGAAAAAGCAAAGGAAGAATATGAAAAATATCCGGAGGATGCCACCGATTGGAATTTTGTTTATAAGAACCATTACAAAGGAATCATCGAGGCTTATGAAACGGGAAAATCTATCAAGACGCATTTAATTTTAAAACAAACGCTGATTAAGCTCGGCTCCTTGGTATTTGTACCGTTCCCGTTTGAGATGTTTGTTGAAATGACATTGCGGTTACGTGAATACAGTCCATTTCAGCATACACTTTGCCTTAGCAATGCCAATGGAAATTATTCGTATTTCCCCACACATGATCAAATATGCCGCGGCGGATATGAAGTAACAACATTTAAAATGATGAATGTATACCCTCTTGCTGATGATGCGGACAATGATATGGTATCGGAAAATCTTAGACTAATAAAAGCAATAAAGGAGATATAAGTATGGACAAATCACAATTAGCATACGCAATATGGCCGTGGGGAACACAAACAAGGGAACAAATGGAACTTGCCGCCAAAGAAGTAACAGAGGTCGGCTATTCGAAATTCGAGAGTGTAAAGGCAGCTATTTATGCATATGATATGGATTTAACCGCATATCGCGAAGTGCTTAGCCGTTACAATTTAAATCCTGTTAGCTTTTACTTTCATTTTCCTAAAATGGGGGAGGAGGAAACAGTAGTTTTCAGCAATCTGGAAAAGGAGTTCGATTTTGTTTCCAACCTTAACGTAAAGCTTGTAACATTGCAGCCAACCATAGGGCATCCAGACAGGATGCTAACAGAAACTGAAATGGAAACAGAACTTGAATTAATCGTTCGTTTTGCAAAAATCGCAAAGAAATTCGGATTAAGAACCAACATGCATTGTCATGATAATACTTGGGCAATGTATGAAAACGAAATTGATTATATACTGCAAAACAGTGATCCTGATTTGGTTTCGTTTGCTCCTGATACAGCACATCTGGTCAGAGGAAAGTGTGACCCTGTGGAGATGATTAAGAGATATGCGGACAGGATTGGATTTATTCATTTGAAAGATATTATCGGCGCCGACGCGCTTGCAACAGAAGGATTTAATGATGCCGGTGTTGAGATTTATAACAATTTTTTGGAATTGGGTAAAGGCAGGGTTGACTTCTCAGGTATTTTCAATATTTTGAATTTGGTAAATTATGATGGGCCTTTATGTATAGAGTTAGACAGAGCGCCGATTTCAAATGCAATCAGCGCAAAGGCAAATTATGACTATATCATAAAGCAATTAGAGGTATGCCATGAGAAAAATTAATGTCGGTATAATCGGCATGGGTTACATAGGCGAAAGCCATATTGAAGCCGTTCGCAGGATAGGGTTGTGCGAGCTTAGCGCTATTGCTGATACAAATGCTAAGCTCGCAAATTCCAAAGCCGAAATATACGGTATAGAAAAATGTTACAAAACTGTCGATGAGCTGCTGAATGACCCTGATATTGATGCGGTGCATAATTGTACGCCTAATTTTCTGCATTTTGAAATCAATACAAAGATTATTCAATCGGGCAAGCATTTATTAAGTGAAAAGCCGCTGTGCACTACATATAGCGAAGCAAAAGCGCTTGTTGATTTGAAAAATAAGTATCCCGATACAGTTGCTATGGTCAATTATAATTACCGGTTAAATCCGATGGTTCAGGAAATGAAAAGCAGAATATCGTACGGTGATATAGGGGATGTTCGGATCATTACAGGCTCTTATTTGCAGGACTGGCTTTTGTATGATACCGATTACAGTTGGAGATTAGAGCCTGAAATTGCTGGAAATTCATGCTGTATAGCGGATATCGGTTCGCACCTTATGGATGCGGTTCAGCATGTTACTGGACACAAAATCGTAAGCGTTATGGCGGATCTCGCGACGATTGTTCCGGTCAGGAAAAAACCGAAAAAGCAATCGGAGACTTTTACAAGCAACGTGCCATCAGAATATGAAGAAGTCAGTATAAGGAATGAGGAGTACGGAGCCGTAATGTTTAAAACAGATAAAGGTGCAACGGGCGTATATTGCGTATCAGAAGCGTGCGCGGGACACGGATGCTATTTCAATTTTGAAATTAACGGATCAAAAGCATCGCTTAAATGGAACCAAGAGGAAAACGACCGCTTATGGATGGGCTTCCGCGATGATGACAACCGTTATATAATCAGAAATCCAAACACCGTTTCCGCAGAGGCAAAGCCCTATACGAGTCTTGCAATGGGGCATCCCGAGGGCTGGAATTATGCGTTTAAAGGGAATATTTGCAGCTTTTATAAATTTATTGCAGACGGGAAAAGCCTTAGAACAGATACGCCGGTTTTTGCGACCTTTGAGCAGGCCGCATATACGGTTAAGTTAACAGAGGCAATACTGGAAAGTAATTCAAAAAAGAAATGGATAACAATATAATACTATTCTTTATTTAAATTGCGGATAAACAAGTTGTCCACCAGCGGCTTTGCCGCAAGGAAAATAGTATTGAATTGTCTTTGATTTAATCAAAGAACAGTATAAGAAAGAGGGTATAAATGATGTTTAGAATCGGCAAGGAAGAAGTAACTGCCGTCGAAAGGGTAGTTGAAAGCGGGAGCCTTTTTAGGGTGAATAATTCGTTGCAAGAGGTTGACAAATTTGAAAGGGAGTATGCCGAAGCAATCGGTACGAAATATGCGTTGCTGGTTTCAGGCGGTACGGGAGCTTTGATCGCCGCTTTGGTTGGACTTGGCATAGGTCCGGGGGATGAAGTAATCGTACCCGGCTATACCTTTATGGCAAGCGCAAGTGCTGTGTTGGCTGTGGGGGCAATCCCTGTTTTAGCTGAAATTAATGAAACAATGACTCTTGATCCAAAAGACGTGGAAAAGAAGATTTCAAAGTATACTAAAGCGATTATGCCCGTCCATATATGTGGCTTTCCCGCTGATATGGACAGCCTTTGTGCAATTGCCAAAAAGCATAATCTGAAAGTCATAGAAGACGCGTGCCAAGCGGACGGCGGGCAGTACAAGGGCAGGCGATTGGGCAGTATCGGTGACGTGGGCGCGTTCAGTTTTAATTTCTTTAAGCTGATTTCGGCAGGAGAGGGCGGCTGTGTAACAACCAATGATTATAAAATATATCAGCGGGCACTTATATATCATGACGGCGGTGCGGCATTCAGACCGTATTCCGGCGATTTGACCGAACCCGTATTTATTGGCACGCAAATGCGTGCAAGTGAAATCCTCGGAGCGTTTATGAGGACGCAGCTAACCAGAATGGACGGTATCATAGCAGACTTGAGAAAAGTAAAAGGTATGTTTATTAATGCAATTAGGGATACAAATTTATTTAAAATTACTCCGAGCAATGATTATGAGGGCGATCTTGGAACTACCCTTGCCTTAACATTTAAGGATGAAAATACAGCAAGAAAGTTTAAGGATGCGGACGGCTTCGGGGGTTTGATTCCGATTGACAGCGGGAAACATGTATATATAAACTGGGCTCCGATTATGGAACACAGGGGCGGACACTGTGATGCAATGAATCCGTTTCTTATGCCTGAAAATGAAGGCCTTAACATGGAATATTCAAAGGATATGTTGCCGAATACTCTTGATATATTAAAGAGAACGCTTTACATTAATATGCATTGTGATTGGACGGAAGAAACGGGTAATAACAGAATTGAAGAAATGCAGAAGTCCATAAAGAACTTTGAGTAGGTTAAAAAGTGATAAGAGAAAAAATGGGAGGGATTTGTGGATGGCTGCAAAAGAAAACATAAGGAGGCTTGAAGAGCAGGTTATAAATCTTGAAAATAAAAAAGCAAGCTTCGGAAAAGTATTGTTTTATGGAAATTCATACTTTACATTATGGGAAAATGACAAACTTGAGGAAATGCTCTCCGATTTACCAATTTCAAAGCCTGTAACAATAAACCACGGTTTCGGCGGAGCAACAAGTGCTGAGCTACGTTATTATTATCCGCGGCTTGTAAAGCCCTTTAAGCCAAAAACGCTCGTTTGGTGTGAAGGCGCCAATGACTTTGAACAAGGATACACACCTGAAGAAGCGATAGAATGCGCTGAATATGTTTTCGGTCATGCAAGACATGATTTTCTGGATATAAAGTTGATATTGCTTACGGCTATCGAAACTCCGAAGACATTTCAGATGGATTGGATTCAATTGAAAGATAAATATGACCGTATGCTCGCCAAATATGCCGATCAACACAGTAACTGTAAATGTATTGATATTCGTCCGTTTTTTTATAAGGATGGTGTGAGGGATAAAAGAAATTTCAAAGATATTTTCAGAGAAGATGATGTACATTTAAATGATAAAGGATATACGGAGTTTGCTGGATTTCTAAAAGATAGAATAATGAGTTTTTTGAAAGGGGAGTAAGATATGTCAAGATTTAAGTATTCAGTGGGACCATGGAATGTTCACGAGGGCTCGGATGCATACGGACCCACGACAAGAGAAACAATCCCGTTTGAGGAAAAAATAAAGAAATTCAAGGAAATCGGCTTTGACGCTATTCAATTTCATGATGACGACGCAGTACCGAATATGAACAATATGACTGAAACGGAAATAATTGATGAAGCAAAAAATATTAAGGATCTTCTTGAAAAGTACGACTTGAAAGCGGAGTTTGTTGCGCCCCGTTTGTGGATGGATCCGCATACCATTGATGGCGGATTTACTTCTAACTGCAAGACGGATAGGGATTTTGCCATGTGGAGGGCATACCGTTCTATTGACATTGCAAACGCGCTTGGATGTGAGAAAATCGTATTGTGGCTTGCACGGGAAGGAACGCTTTGCTATGAAAGCAAAAGCCCAGTTGAAGCGACAAAGAAATTAATTGACGCTGTCAATGGTATGCTGAACTATGACAGGAACATCAAGGTCTTGATTGAAACTAAGCCGAATGAACCGATTGACAGAAGTGTATGCCCGACCATGGGGCACGCAATGGCAATATCTGCGGCATCCATTGACCCAAATCGCATTGGTGGCTTGCTTGAATCGGCGCATGCTATATTAGCGGGGCTTGACCCGGCAAGCGAAATTGGGTTTGCATTGGCAATGGGCAAGCTTTGGGGTGTCCACTTGAACGATCAAAACGGCATGAAATTTGATCAGGATAAAAGCTTCGGAGTTGAAAACCTGCGCCAGGCATTTAATCAAATGAAGGTGCTGATTGAAAACAACTATGGTGCTAATGGGGAGTATATCGGTCTTGACGTGAAAGTCATGCGTACGGAAAAGCAGGATGGCAGTTATCAGCACCTTATTAACAGCTTGAAGATCGCAAAACACTTAGAGGAAAAAGTTGCTAAATTCGACTATGAATTTCAAAAAAAGTGTGTTGCTGAAAGGGATTACGAGAAACTGGAGCTGTATGTCATGGAATTGCTGATGGGGGTATAAGGCGGGTTTTTGCTGTCAGGCAGTATCCTTCTATATGCTGAAGAATTTTTCAATGAATTTTTTGAATATGGAGATCATAAAAAATGACTTAATTGTTCATGTATTGACCATTATAGTGTCTCCAGTTTTATGGGATTTTTACAAAGAAAGAGAAAAAGAATATGAAGAGGAAAATACGCAAAATATTGAAAGTGACGCTTTCAATAAAATATAATTTCATGAGGGAAATTGACTGAAAGCTATAATGAAAATTACAGCAATAATATATCCCAAAGAGCGAAATTTGATGGATTACGACGAAATCCGGCAGCAATAGCCGGGAATCGAGTAAGAAAATTAAATTTCGCTCTCTTTTTTTGCCCTTTTTTAGATAATAGGGTTAATATATATTATATCCGGGCGCCTCCATTTCTCCTTTGATTACACGAAAATAATCAAAGGAGAAATGAAAATGAAGACGGAATTTTATATCAAATTTAAAGACGGGACAATTGTTCCGGTTACGAAAAATGTATATCGTGAATATAAGCGGACTAAGTGGCGGGAGGCATACCGTCGTAAAACCTGTGTAGTTAGAGAAATCTCATGTGAATTCATGTCGGAAAAGGGAAATGAGATTAATGTGGTATCATCACAGAAACTGACGGAGGATATCGTCATTGATAAGATAATGTTGAAGCTACTTAGGCTTTCCTTAAAAAGTTCAAAAAGTGGCATAAACACTGGACATTTTAGCATTTTTATGATATAATATCTGTATAAGAAAAAAGCATATTATGCAAAAACATATACAGATTTGGAGTGGGAGCA
>Ga0209373_10000581_pt1 | contig 56182 bp, 53 predicted proteins | sample Higcelweek5metaG_FD_187173 | JGI IMG/M metagenome (GOLD analysis project Ga0209373, IMG submission 187173) | Freshwater pond sediment microbial communities from the University of Edinburgh, under environmental carbon perturbations - High... | ecosystem: Environmental > Aquatic > Freshwater >... | reverse complement strand
CTCCTTCCGCTCATAGTTCGGTCGCGTGGTTTCGCTCCAGACCATTCCGTGATTCCTTCCTGTGTCGCAACTTGAACGAATCACAGGTCGGCGAAATCACGCAACTTTATTTCCGGTCAGCCTCTAAAGGCAATTGCTTAGACGCTGTAGAGCCAAATACAGCCTTCTTGGAAAGGGCGCTTGGCTTCATTGCTAAGTGCCCTGATTGTTTCCAAAGACTCAAGCGCTTATCCCCTCTCTCACGTCATTCGCCGATACATATTTATTGAATGAACAAGTGCCACTTGACGAGGGTGGTGCTAAATCGGGATCTTTATGGAAGCCTCTCGCCACACTGCTCTAGCTGAAGTGGCGATGGTGGGCTGCCGCCTACCGACATTGCAGCTCCCAGGCGAAGGGGGCCGCCCCCTGATAGACGGCGGTCGCCGTCATGATGGTGAATCCTCCCCTCGAATAGCGCCGCGTCCAGCGCCTTCAGGGGCTTGGTGTAGCCTGCCGCGACCAGATCGGCGGCCAGGATGATGACGCGCCGGTCCCCCGTCTGCACTCCGCCCCCCTCCGCCATTATCCGCTGACGGCGCGATGGTCTGCGACATCGCGGATCGCGCCGCCGGAACTCTGTCCCTTGCCGCTGATGTCTTGAATTTTCTGTCCGAATCTAGGCGGTTGGCACGGTTCCACCGTCGATGACATATTCCGTGCCGGTGATCGCGCTTGCCCGAGGCGAGACAAGGAAAGCGATCAGATCGGCGACCTCGCGCGGGGTTGCTGGCCGCCCCAGGGGAATGCCGCCCAGCCCTTGCATGACGATGGCTTTGCCGCCTTCGTAATCCGTGCCGGCTTCGGCGGACAGGCGTTCAACGAAGCTGACGGCGGCCTCCGTCTCGATCCAACCCGGTGAGACCCGAACCACCCGAACGCCCTTGGGCGTCACCTCTTTCGACAGGCTCTTGCTGTAGGTCGAGAGCGCCGCCTTGGCGGCGGCATAGGCGGTTGTCGATTGTGGCAACGGCAGTTGGTTCTGAATCGATGTGACGTGGATGACGACGCCCGAGCCTTGCGCGATCATCGACGGCAGGAGGGCGCGATCAAGCCGGACCGCCGGCATAAGATTGTGGTTCAGTTCCTGTTCCCAGATGTCGTCGTCGAGGACGGCAAAGCCGCCGGGCGGCGCGCTCGAACCGCCCATCACGTTGACGATGATGTCCACGCCGCCAACCTCGTCGAGAACGCCCTTGGCGACCCGCGCGCAGCCATCCGCCGTGGTCAGATCGGCGGCGATGTAGGAAACGCCGTCCGCCGCTGTTTCGGGAACCACGCGAGCGGTCGTCACGATCCGTACGCCGACGGAACGCAGGACGTCCACCACGGACGCTCCAACGCCTTTCGTGCCGCCCGTGACCAGGGCGCGGCGGCCCTGCAAGTCGAGATCGAAGCTCACAGCGTGATCTCCAATCGGGCGATCTTGTCCCCATCGACGGTGAAGGCGTAACGCAGGTCGACCGGGCTGCCCGGGAAATTGCCGGTCACGCGGCTGGTGACGATGGTCCGGTCTTCGTCTTGCGCCATGGCGAAGGGTTCGCTGACATAGGTGTATTGGCTGGACGCTTCCGTCTTCCAACGGTGAATCGCCTCGCGTCCCGCATGGATCTTCCCCTCGTCCTTGACGGTCGCGGTTTCGCTGAAGCACGCGGCGACGGACGCGCGCTCGGCGCCGTCCGCCGCGAAATAGGCGGCGATGGGCTGTGGCAGGATGATGGACATTGGCATTTCCTTCGCGATCATTGGCGCCATCACGATGGTGGCGTTGCACCCCGCCAAAGCTCGTTCTAAACTCCGGAAATGACAAGAACCGACGAAAAAGTAAGGTACTCACCAGAAGGTAAGCACGTTTCCGGCTACACGCGGGAAACGGCGGCTGATGGTGTCGAACAAGCGCTAAAACGGCTCGAAGGCCGCTGGAAACTCACGATCCTCTTCCATCTGTTCGGCGGGCGGATCTTGCGCTTTTCGGATCTGGAACGGGCGATCCCGGCGGTGTCGCAGAAGATGCTCATCCAACAACTGCGGCAGATGGAGGCGGATGGCATCGTTCGCCGCATCGTTCATCATCAAGTGCCGCCGAAGGTTGAATACGCGCTGACCGATTGGGGACAGGCGCTGTGCCCGGCCCTTGACGCGCTGTTGACCTGGGCCGCCCAAAAAGACTCGACTGGCGTGGCTCCTGCGGCGGCTGAAAGCCACCCGACCGAGGGCTAACGACCGCTCGGTCAAGCGGCTCGCCACGAGGCTCCTGGTCGGGAAAATCGGCTGCGGCGACGCCTTGCGTCCTTCCATGTCGCCCGCGAAATCCTGTGTTTTTGAATCGTGATGGAACCGACATCGGCCTGACATTGGGCGAGCGTATCACGATGGAGCGTGATAGCATTGTTCGCGTGACTGATTGTTTGGGGATTCGTACATCATGGGATTCACGATCGCGATCAACGCTTGGGGCGTTCACACCGTTTTGCATCGGGCCATGGCGGCGGCTGAGCTTCAGCGCTGGGACGCCGAATGGCGGGCGGCGGTAGAGTCTTGCGGCGGGCGGCGGGCGGTTGGGCTGGTCGCGGATCTGCGCGGGCTGACCGGCGCCGACGGCGAGGCCGTGATGGCGCAGGTCGCGCCGTTGTTGTTCGCTCCGCTTGGGCGGGCGGACGTGGAGCGGTGCGCGGTTCTTGTCGCCGACGCGGCGCAGGCGGATCGTTTCGGCCAGATCGCGGGCGGGCTGGACCCCAGCCGCAAGGTTCGTGTTTTGGCGGTCGAAGGGCGGGATCGGGTGCAGATCGCGGCGGCTTATGGCTGGGCCTTGAACGGGGCCGAACCGACGCTGGCGCAACGTCTGCCGGGCGGCGCGCTGGTGCGTTTGGCCAAGACCGCGCGTCCGGCGCTCTATCGCGACCATCACGCGCCGTTGCGCCGCGCCTCCTGACCCATCTTTGTGGCGGGAGCTTAAGGCCGGTCGCGGCAGGGCAGGGCGGCGTCGCTGGCGCAACCCCGGTCGCCGTCCAGACGCGGGCGCAGGATCAGGGCCGGGCGCGTCGCGCGACCGCTGGCGTCGGTGAAGGACAGGCGGATCAGGCGGGGCAGGTCGCGCGGCGCGGTCCAGCGGTCGAGCCAGCGCGCGCCGTCATGGTAGGAAAAGCGCATCGCGGCGGCGCTCTCATACAGGCTGACCGCGTGGTCGGCGGGTTCGATCACCCGCAGGCCGGGATCGGTGACGAGCCGGTGCTCGCGGTGAATCAGGCGGGAGCCGCCGCCCTCCAGCGCTTCGATGTGGAACAGGGCGTAGCGCAGCGGCGGGCCGGGCGTTTGCGATCCGGTTGGCGATTCGGCGGGCGTTGACAGAATCGGTCCGGCCAGACGGTCGGCCTCGCCCAGAAAAACAAATTGGCTGTCGGCTCCCCAACCAACGGACAGCGGAAACAGCCGCTCGCCCCGGCGGCGCAGGACGTCGGCGGCGAGGCTGTAGGACGACAGCTCGGTCGCCGTCGCGGCGGCGCGGTCAAAGCCCCGGCTGGCGAAGCGCACGCCGCCGCCGACCGCCGTCATCACCAGCCCCAGCACCATCAAAACGGCCAGCAGCTCCAGCAGGGTGAACCCGGCTTGGTCGGCCTCCGCGCGCCGGGCGGCGGGGCGGGTCATGAGCGGCGGCCCAAACGGACGGAGCGCAGCTCGTAGCGCGGCCCATCCGTGCCGAAGACGGTGATCTGAATCGCCAGCGGTTCGAAGCCGCTGCGGGTGGTTCCGGCGAAATCGGGGTGATTCAGCGGGCGGGCCGTCGCCTGCCAACGAACGCCGTCCAGCTCGCCCGACCAGGAACCGGCGCCCGCCTCGCGCGCCGTCACCAGGGCCAACACCGAATCGGCGACCAGCATCGACCGGCTGGCGTCCTCCGCGCGCTCCAACGCCGCCAAGCCCTGGCGCTGAACCCGCAAGGCGGCGCCGAGAACGATGGCGAGAATGGCGACGGCGGCCAGAACCTCGATCAGGCTGAAGCCCTGTTGGCGGTTGGGTTGGCGGTTGGCGGGGGGCGACGTCACGCCGGATCACGCAGGATGCGGGTGCGTCCGGTCAGCCAATCGACGCGGATGGTCATCGCGCCCGCCCGGTTGGCGACGCGCAACTCTCCGCCCGGCGACCCGCCATCGGGGCGGAAGCGAATCTCGCCGCGCCCGGCGTTTCCAGCGCCGCCGGGCAGCACCGACCGGGCGTCGGTGGTCAGGGCGACGCGCAGGTCGGCGTCGAGGCTCCCCTCCAGCCTTTGCCCGGCGATGCCGAAGCGGCGGGCGGCGAGGTCCAGCGCGAAGGCGGCCTCGGCGTTGGTCAGCACGGCTTCGCTGCGGGCCAGCGCGATGGATCCGGCCAAGGCGTGGGCGGCGGCGCGCAGCCGCACGCCGTCCGACCCGCGCCCGGCGGCGGGCGGGACCAGCCCCAGCAGCAGCCCGGCGATGACCAGCACGACCAGCAGCTCCAGCAGGGTGAATCCGGCTTGCGTCCGGCGCGGAGGCATGATGTTTCCTTAAGCCGCAATGCGTGTCGCGAACAGAGTAACCCAGGGCGGCGCGCCCGACGAGCGAAGGAGCGGAACGGCCATGCCGGGCGCGGCGTCAGACCAGAAGGCGGGGCGGAACCAAGCGAACGGGCGCCAAGAGGATGGGCGGCAGGGCGGTTTCGCCCTGGTGCTGGTGCTCGGCACGCTGGTGCTCATCGCCGCGCTGGCGCTGGGGTTGGCCCAGACCAGCCGGTTGGAGGTGCGCCGCGCCGCCAACATGGCGGCGGCGGGCAAGGCGCGGGCGCTGTTGGACGCCGGGGTGGCGCTGGCGGTGTTCGACGCCGACCGGCCCTTGCGCGCCCGCCGTTTCCGCCCGGCGGGTCCGGCGGCGCGGGTCGGGTTGGGCGATGCGACGCTCGACATCCGGGTGTTCGAGGATTGGGGGCGGGTCGATCTCAACCGCTCCAACCCGCTGCTGCTGCGCGGCTTGATCGAAGCGGTGGGGGAGGAGGCCGACAACGCCCGCGCCATCGCCGACACGGTGGCGGCGCGGCGCGGCGACACTATGGCCAGCCGCGCGCGGGAGGATGGCCAGCCCCACCGCCCCTTCCTGTCGGTGGCGGAGTTGGCGACCGTGCCGGGGGTGACGCCCGACCTGCTGCGGCGGCTGTGGGACGAGGTGACGGTGGATGGCGGGCCGGGCCGTCTGTCGGTCGCGGCGGCGGGGCCGCTGACGCTGGCGTCTTTGCCGAACTTGTCGGCGGCGGATCGCGCGGCGGTGATCGCGCTGGCGGGCGGCTGGGCGGCGGGTGGGGCTGGGGTTGGGGCGGACTCCGGCTTGGCCGAACGCGCGGCGGCGGCGGGGGTGGAGTTGGATCCCGAAGGCGGTTTCCCCATCGTCGGGCGGACGCTGACCGTGCGGGTCCGCGCGTCCAAGGATGGGGCGGAGGCGCTGGCCGAGGCGGTGGTCGTGCTGTCGGACGTCAAATCGCCCACCCCCTACCGCGTGGTGGAATGGCGGGAGCCGCCGGGCTTGTGACGGTCGGCTCCCCACGAACGAAAGGCCCCCCGTCGCCGGGAGGCCCTCCGCTGTCCCGATGATCGGGCGGTCGCTCAGCTCAGCGGGCCGCAGGTCGCCGAGTTGGTCCAGGTCGATCCGCACAGATACATCGTCATGCTGGCGTTGTAGCCATACTTCGCGCCCATCTGGTTGTACTGCGTCACCGTCAGGCGGCCCGCCACATAATGGGTGGTGACGGTCGCGGTGACTGATTGGGAGTAAGACACCGCCGCCTGGGTCGCGCCGCTGACGGCGCTGGACTGCACGCCCTCGCCCACCGCGTTCAGCGCGCTGACGGTGTAGCTGTAGCTGGTGCTGGCGGTCAGGCCGCTGTCGGTGTAGCTCGTGCCGGTGCTGGTCCCGACATTGGCGCCGCCGCGATAGATCTTATAGCTGGTCGCGGTGCTGGCGGCGGACCAGCTCAGGCTGACGCTGCTGGCGGTGGTGGCCGAGACCGACAGGCCGGCCGGAGCCGCCGGAACCGTGGCGGGCGGGGTGCCGCCGCCGCCGCCGCTGTAGCCGCTCGTCACCTTGTTGACCATGGCGACCAGGGCCGCCATCTGGGTGCCGCCCTTTTGATCGGCGTTGGCGCCGTACCAGCCGATCCAATCCCAGCAGGCGTTCGGGTTGGCGACCGAGCCGCTGCTCCAGGTCGAATGGCTGGTGTTGTCCACCGTGGTTTGCGGGTAGAGAATGACGATGTTGTTGGTGTCGGCCCATTTGTTGTAGCCGGTGTTCTGGATGTATTTGTCGCCGATCTTGCCGTAGCTCTGCTGGCAGCCGTGCAGGGCGACGTGCAGCTTGCAAACGGTCGCCCCGCCCGAGGCGCAGTTGGCCGGGACATAGGCGTAGCCGGTGGCCCCGCCGCCGTTCGCCGCCGACAGATAGGCCGACTGGTCAAACGACACCACGCTTCCGCCCAGCGTGCCGGTGTTGCGGGCGTTCAGCCCGGCGCCATACAAATGCTTCAGCACCGCGCCCGCGCCGTCGAAGCTGCAATTGCTGATGTAGGGCGAGGCGGCGGAGCTGCACGCGTTGTTCCCGGTTCCGGCGAAATCGGTGGGGAAGGTGTGGGCCGCGCCGCTGGTGGTGTCGTATTTGATGTTGGCCGCCGTGCCGAAGACATCCATCTGCGCCTTCAGCTTGTTCATTACGTTGGGGCCGACGGTGCTGTCGCTGGTCCCGCCCCACAGATAGATCTTGCGGTTGGTCAGGTTGGCTTTGTTGTCGATCTGGTTGCCGCTCCACGCGTTGATGTTGGCGTTCGGCGTGGTGATCGACGGGGTGGCGTTGTACATGCAGGCGGTGTAATTCTGATTGCGGGCGCAATCGAACGGCCCGCCGGCGAAGACGCCGAAACCGGCCTGGAAGATTGATGAATAGGCCACGCCCAATTGGGCCGCCATGAAGCCGCCCGACGACAGGCCGGACACCGACACCGACGCCGGATCAACATTGTAGGCTTGCAGCGGCGCGGCCTGCGCGTTTGTGGCGACGGTGGCCAGCGTCAGCAGGCCGGTGGCGAGCAGCGCGTGACGGCGAACCCGAGCGTTCATCAAAGTCTCCCATAATGCGTGATTGTCGTTGGCCCGCCGGACGGCGGCGTTGCGCGTCGTCCAGGGTGTCCGGCGGGTTGAGTGACAATCACGATTACAAAATGCGTGCCAACCGCATTGTTGAGGGATTCCGCCAATATTGGCGAGGGAGAGTGATGAAAAGCGTCTGCTGTTCTGACGACTGTCCTGCGTTGTGACAGGATGCGCCGCAACATGCGGCGTTGTTGCGGCGCCTATGTATGTTCAGACGGTCTTGCGCTCGTACCAGGGGCGGGTGGCCTTGACCAAATGAACGACCGACAGCATGACCGGCACCTCGACCAGCACGCCGACGACGGTGGCCAGCGCCGCGCCGGAATTCAGGCCGAACAGGCTGATGGCGGCGGCGACCGACAGCTCGAAGAAATTCGACGCGCCGATCAACGCCGCCGGGGCGGCGACGCACCAGGCCACGCCGAAACGGCGCGACAGCCAATAGGCCAGCCCGGCGTTCAGATAGACCTGGATGATGATCGGAACCGCCAGCAGCCCGATGACCAGCGGTTGGTCGAGAATGGCCCGGCCCTGAAAGCCGAACAGCAGCACCAGCGTGGCGAGCAGCGCCAGCAGGGAAACCGGCTGCATCCGGTGCAGCGTGGCGGCCAACGCCGCCGGGCCGCCACGGCTCAACAGCACCCGACGCAGCGTTTGCGCCACCACCACCGGCACGACGATGTAGAGGACCACCGACAGAACCAGCGTGTCCCACGGCACGGTGATGGCGCTGATGCCCAACAGCAGCCCGACCAGCGGCGCGAAGGCGAACACCATGATGAGGTCGTTCAGGGCGACTTGGCTCAGCGTGTAATGCGGTTCGCCGTCGCACAGGTTCGACCAGACGAACACCATGGCGGTGCAGGGCGCCGCCGCCAGCAAGATCAGCCCGGCGATGTAGGAGTCGATCTGGTCCGGCGGCAGCAGACCGGCGAACAGATGGCCGATGAACAGCGCGCCGAGCAGCGCCATCGAAAAGGGTTTCACCCCCCAATTGATGAACAGGGTGACGGCGACGCCGCGCCAATGCTCCTTCACCGCGCCCAGCGCGGCGAAATCGATCTTCAGCAGCATTGGGACAATCATCAGCCAGACCAGGGCGGCGACCGGCAGATTGACCTTGGCGATTTCCGCCGCCGCGACGTTGGCGAACAGGCCGGGCAGGAAATGCCCCAGCGCGACGCCGACGACGATGCACAGCCCAACCCAGACGGTCAGAAAGCGCTCGAAGAGATTCATCGCGGGGGGCGGGGCCGTTTGCGGGACGGCGGTCATTGGGCGGTCTCCGGGGCGTGGTCGGCTTGGCCATCGGCTTGGTCGTCGGCGTGACCATCATCGGCGTGACCATCGGCCATGTCGGTCAGGCGGCGCTTGATCGCCAGGCGGTCCAGCTTGTCGAGCGGCAGGGCGGCGAAGGCGCGCAGGCGGCGTTCGATCTGGCCATAGACGGCGGCGGTGAAGCTCGCCTTTTCCGCTGGAGTCCCTTCGGCGCTGGACGGGTCGGGGAAGCCCCAATGGGCGGTCATCGGCATGCCGGGCCAGATCGGGCAGACCTCCCCCGCCGCGTTGTCGCAAACGGTGAAAACGAAATCCATCGTCGGGGCGCCGGCGGCGGCGAACTCGTCCCAGGATTTCGACCGCGCGTCGGCCAGCGGGTAGCCCAACCGCTCCAGCAGCGCCTTGACCTGCGGGTTGATCTGGCCGGACGGCATGCTGCCCGCGCTGAAGGCGCGGAAGCGGCCCCGGCCGATGCGGTTCAGGATGCATTCCGCCATCACGCTGCGGGCGCTGTTGTGGGTGCAGAGAAACAGGACGTTGAAGACACGGTCGGTCATCGCGGGGCCTTGTCGGTCAGAGGGGCTTCGGTCAAAAGGGCATTGGGCGGCGGGGCGGGGCAACCGCTGGCGGGCGCGCAAGCGGCGGCGTCGAGAATGGCGGACCCGCACAATTCGGGCTGGCCCTGGCAGCAATCTTCCATCAGGAAGGCGATCAGCCGCCGGGTTCCGTCATAGTCGCTGGCGTAGAAAATCTGCCGCTGCACCCGCCAAGAGCGCAGCAGGGCCGCCCGCTCCAGAATGGCGAGATGGTGCGACAGGGTCGATCCTGGCACGCCGACGCGCTGGGCGATGTCCCCGGCGTTCAGCCCGCTGGGGCCAGCCTGAACCAGAAGCCGGAACACCGCCAACCGGGTGTCGTGCGCCAGCGCGGCGAAGGCGTCGATGGCGGCTTTCGCGGGGTCGTTTTTCAATTCCATATTTCGACAATAATCGAAATGATTGGCGCGGGCAAGCGCCGATCGCCCGCGCGGCGACGGCGCGTGAGTACTCTCCGAACCTGCCGATCTCAGACATTGCCCGGTATCCTTCCAGAACATTCCATGAATTGATCGCGGGAGGATCAACAGATGCCTTTGACAAATTCATCGGATGATCGGAACGACGACGATCCAAAAACTGAAACCACCGATGAGGAGAGCGACGTGCAAATGTCCGACATTGAGAGCCAGTTGCAGAAGCTCAGCAGCGACATCGCGGCCCTGACCAAGACCATCGCCGGGGCGGGCGCGGACACGGCGGACGGCTACCGCGCCAAGGTCGGCACTTTGGCGCATGACGCCGTTGAGGCGTCGCAGAACGCCATGGCGGGCGCGCGCAAGGATTTCATGGCGCTGGAGAGCGACGTCGTCACGCGCATCCGCGACCGTCCGTTGCAGGCGCTTGGCATCGCCGTTGGCGTTGGCTTCTTGCTTGCCTTCGCAGCCCGGCGCTGATTCATGATTGAGCGCCTGGCGCCCCTTCTGGTGTCTTTCATGTCGCGCGATTTTGGCCAGAGGCTGCGGCGCGCCAGGCGGAATGGCCTTCTCTATCTGGTCTGTGGGCTGTTGGCCTTGACCGCTTATGGCGCGGGCGTCGCCGGGGTGGTTCTTGTCCTGGCCAACGCCTATGGCGCTGTGGCCGCGCTGTTCGCGCTGGCCATCGCGGCGCTGTCTCTCGCCGTCGCGGCGCTGGCGGCGGTTCTGATGTGCAATCGGAATGACCGAAAATTGGCGGCGGCCTCGCCCGTCGGGGGGGCGTTGCTGGGCGTGGCGGCGGCGTCCCTTCTGCCGCTGCTCTTGCGGTCCCGCCTTGTCACCGGCGCGGCGATCCTGGCGACCATCGCGGTTCTCGCGTTCCGGTCCAGCGCGGACGGCGGTGACGATTCGTCGTCTCCGCCGTAAGGCGGTCGGATTCGGACGGATTCGGCCTTTGGGTTTCCTCAGCGATCCGCAGCGGCGGCGATTTCCCAGCGCAGCTTGTCGAGGATGGCGCGGGCGAAGCTGCGGCGGTCGTCGGCGGCGCGGACAAAGGCCGATGGCCCGCCAATCACCCGCGCGGCAAAATAGTCGGTCAGCCACGGCACTTGGTCGAGAATCACCAGACCGTTGATGGTGATGCCCTGGGCCAGCACCTGGTCGCGGGCGTATTCCGGCATGATGCCGATGTTGTTGAAGCCGTTGCTGACCAGATCGATGACCCGGCGGGGCGACGACGCGCCGCTGAAGCGGAACCGATCGGCGGCGTTCAGCATCGCCGCGCCGATTCCGGTGCTTCCGGCGAAATCGCGGCGGGGCAGGGTGTCGATGGCGGCGGCGAAGGCGAGAACGCTGTCGGGATCGCCGATTTGGGTCCAGGGGATCAACACCTCGAACGCGGTCGGGTCCGACCAAGACACCAGCGTCACCGCGATTTTGCCGCGCGACCCGCCGCCGATGGCCGCGACCACCGACGGATCGCGAAAGGCGGCGGCGTGTCCGGACAGTTGAAAGTCGAGCAGCGAGTCCGCCACGCTGGCGGAGGCGTCAATCGCCAGCACCAGCTCCAGATCGACGGAGGTCCAGGCGCGCGCGTCCGCCGCCCATCCCGTCGCCGCCCAGACAAGGGCCAAACCCAGCGCGCCGCGCCGCCACAGACCGAACCAATCCATTCGCATGGCGCTCCCCCGTTCCGTTTCGGCCTTCGCCCGCGTCTTGTTTGGACAGCGAACAAACAAAGGGTATCGCGGAACGCGGCGGGGGGCGAGGGACGTTCGCGGCCTAACGCGAAGACGACGCTGTTCAGCCAAAAAATTAACGATGCTCATGAAACAGGCGTCGGGGATCCAAGAGCGATTCCAGACGGTTTCAGCCGATTTCCAAGGAATTGGGCGTCAAGCCGCCCCGTCATTTGGGGCTTCTCCCAATAGAGGATGACATCCGGCGTTAACATGTTCTGGCGGAAAGATGGATGATCTTGGCGCGACCCAACTGTTCAATCGGTCGCCTTTTCGGCAGATGTGGGGGCGTGGCGGAGCGATGGGCGGAGTGATGATGAGAACGATGATGGTGGTCCGAACCTGTGTGTTTGGCTTTGTTGTCAAGCATGTGTTCGCCATGTTCTCATGCGCCACCCTGCTTGGCGCCGGCGCGATCATTCTCTGGACTCTCCACAACAGCCAAACCCAGCTCATCTTTCGTTTGGCGGAGGCGCGCAACATCGACATGACCAGCGCCTTGTCGGTCATGTTCCGCGACGACGTCAAAAAGCTTCTCGCAAGCGCGGCCAACCCGTCGCCGGGCGGCTTGCGTCAACCGCCGGAATCGCTTGATCTTTCAAAGAGATTCAAAAAAATCTTGAGCGGTTCAAGGATTGCGAAGGTCAAGATCTACAGCCTTGACGGAACCACGCTGTTTTCCACGGACGCCAAGCAGATTGGTGAAAATCAGGGGGAGAACACGGGCTTTTTGCAAGCGCGCTCTGGTTTGGTCGTCAGCAACCTTGTGTGGCGGAATCGCGTCAACACGTTTGATGGCGACCGTTTCAACGTCCATCTCCTGGCGAGCTATGTGCCGGTTGTGGAGGGTGGCCGGGTCGTGGCGGTCTTTGAGCAGTATCAGGACATCAGCGATTTGGTCGAGCAGATCGATCAATCGCGGGCTGAGCAAGCCCTGGAGATTCTGGCGGTTTTCGGCGTCGTTTGGGTCGCGTTTGTCTGGGTGGTCCGGCGCGCGCGGGCCACGGTGGATGTGTATGTGGCGCGCCTGGAAAGCGTGAATCATCGCTTGGATGAGCGAGTCGCCGAGAGGACCAAGGAACTGCGACGGAGCGAGGAGCGGTTCCGCAGCCTGAGCGACATGTCGTCCGACTTTTATTGGGAAACCGACCGCGACCACCGTTTCACGCTTCACGCCGCCAGCGATGGCGACGAGGGGGCGTCTGACCATCATCCCTTTGTCGGGAAATTTTATTGGGAGGTTCAGAGCGTCGCGGCGGATGAGGTGGCTTGCAAGATTCAGCGGGCTGCCCTCGACGCTCATTGTTCGTTTCGCAACGTCGAGACGAAGCGGCGGATGCCAGGGGACCGGGACATGTGCGTCAGCGTCAGCGGCGATCCGGTCTTTTCTCAGGACGGCGCGTTTCTCGGCTATCGCGGGGTTGGCCGCGACGTCACCGAGCGGCGTCAGTCGGAGGAGCGGATCCGCGAGTTGGCCTATCACGATCAACTCACCGGCCTGCCCAATCGGACATTGTTGAATGACCGGCTGACGGTGGCGTTGGCCGACGCCGCCCGCACCAACCGCTTTTGCGCCTTTGTCCTGGTGGACCTTGACCAGTTCAAGGTGCTGAACGACACGCGGGGGCACGCCTGCGGGGATCGTCTGCTGCAACAGGTGGCGTCGCGTCTGGGCGAAAACACGCGCGACGGCGACACGGTGGCGCGACTCGGCGGGGATGAATTCGCGATCATTTTGAAGGCGCTGGCCGCCTCATCGCGCGACGACCTGCAACAGCAGGCGCAGCAGGCGGTGGAGCGTCTGCTGGCTGAAATCCGGATACCCTACGACCTTGGCGACACCGTGCATCATTGCACGGCCAGCGTCGGCATCGCGGTGAGCGACGGCAGGGATTTGAGCATCGAGGATCTGCTCAAGCAAGCCGACCTTGCTATGTACAAGGCCAAGCAGTCCGGGGGGGATGGATTCCATTTCTTCGACGACGATCTGGAACGGTCGGCGGTCGGGGCGGCGGCGCTGGAGGCGGACCTGCGCGTCGCGCTCGCGGAGCGTCAGTTCACGCTCTATCTCCAGCCTCAAGTTGATTTCGCGACTCAGGAGATTCAGGCCGCCGAGGCCCTCATCCGGTGGAATCATCCCGTTCGTGGCTTTGTCCAGCCCAACGAGTTTATTGGCCAAGCCGAGCGGAGCGGGATGATTGTTTCCATGGGGCTGTGGGTTCTTGAGGAATCCTGCGCGATTCTGGCCGATTGGAAGACACGGCCGGAGTTGTCGCGTCTGGTTCTGTCCGTCAACGTCAGCGCCCGTCAGTTTCAGAGCGACGATTTCGTGGCGCAGGCCATGGATGTTTTTCGCCGCACCGGCGTTGATCCACGGCGATTGAAAATTGAGCTGACCGAAAGCGTCATGGCCGATCACCCGCAAAAAGTCTCCGTGGCCATGTCGCAGCTCAAGGAGCTTGGCGTCACCTTCTCGCTCGATGATTTCGGGACGGGCTATTCATCCTTGTCCTATCTCAGCACGCTGCCCATCGACCAGCTCAAGATTGATCGGTCTTTTGTGTCTGGGATCGGACAGGGCGCGCGTGGCTTGTTGATCTGCACGGCGACGATCAGCCTTGCCCGCAGCCTGAACCTGACGGTCGTGGCGGAAGGGGTGGAAACCGAGGCCGAAGCCCATCTGTTGGGCGACGTCCATCGCTGCGACCTCTTGCAAGGCTATTTGTTCGGGCGACCGATGCCCCGGCAAGATTTCGAGGCGCTGTGCCTGCGGTCCCCCAAAGGCCGTCAGCGCGCCATTCGGAGCATCGCCTGACGGGCCATTCCGCGCCGTCGCCGCCAACGGCGCGGCTCTCGCTCTCTCCTGTCCAACGAAAAACGGCGCCCCCGAAAGGGCGCCGTTTTCCTGTGGCGCGGGCGAACCCGCGCCGGTTCTGAACGGGTCGATCAGACGTCCAGCAGCAGGCGGCGCGGATCTTCGATCAGTTCCTTGATGCGAACCAGGAACGTGACCGCTTCCTTGCCGTCGATGATGCGGTGATCGTAGGACAGCGCCAGATACATCATCGGGCGGACTTCGATCTTGCCGTTGATGACGACGGCGCGGTCCATCGTCTTGTGCATGCCCAGGATGGCCGACTGCGGCGGGTTGATGATCGGGGTCGACATCAACGAGCCGTAGACGCCGCCGTTGGAGATGGTGAAGGTGCCGCCGGTCAGCTCGTCCATCGACAGCTTGCCGTCGCGGCCCTTCTTGCCCAGCGCGGCGATGGTTCCCTCAACCCCGGCGAAGTCCAGCTTGTCGGCGTCGCGGACGACCGGAACCACCAGACCCTGCGGCGTGCCGACGGCGACGCCGATGTCGTAGTAGTTCTTGTAAACGACGTCGGTGCCGTCGATCTCGGCGTTGACCGCCGGGATCTCCTTCAGCGCCTGGACGGCGGCCTTCAGGAAGAAGGACATGAAGCCGAGACGCACCTTGTGGCGCTTCTCGAAGAAGTCCTTGTATTCGGCGCGCAGCGCCATCGCCGCGCTCATGTCCACCTCGTTGAAGGTGGTCAGCATGGCGGCGCTGTTCTGGGCTTCCTTCAGACGCTCGGCGATGCGCTGGCGCAGACGGGTCATGCGGACCCGCTCCTCCTGCGCGGCGCGCGGGCGCTCGCCCGCCGTGCCAGCGGCCCACACCATCTTCGGCGCCGGGGCCGGAGCGGCGGGCTTGGCCGCCGGAGCCGCCGGGGCGGCCAGCACGTCGCCCTTGGTCACGCGGCCATCCTTGCCGCTTCCGGCGATGGTCGAGGCGTCCACGCCCTTCTCATCGGCCAGCTTGCGGGCGGCGGGGCCGGAGGCGGCGAGGTTGCCGGGGGCGGCGGTCGGGGCCGGAGCGGCGACCGGAGCCGGGGCCGGGGCGGCCACGGGGGCAGCCGCCGGAGCGGCGACCGCGCCAGCCGCGCCTTCGGTCAGCACGCCCAGCAGGGCGCTGACGACGACGTTCTCGCCTTCCGGGGCGACGATCTCGGCCAGGGTGCCAGCCGCCGGGGCGTTGACTTCCAACGTCACCTTGTCGGTTTCCAGCTCGACCAGCGCCTCGTCCATCTTGACGACGTCGCCGACCTTCTTCAGCCAACGGGCGACGGTGGCTTCGGAGACGGATTCACCCAGCGTGGGGACTTTGATTTCGATGGTCATAACTTCCTCGTTCGTCTTTTTTTGGCGCTTGGGTGATCGGATCAGGCGATGGTCAGCGCGTCGTCCAGGAGCTTGGCTTGCTCCTGGTTGTGGCGCTTCAGCAGACCCGTGGCGGGCGACGCGGTGGCCGGACGACCGGCGTAGATCGGACGGCCCGCCTTGTGGCCGATGGCCTTCAGGCTGCCTTCCAAACGGCGGTCAACGAAGGTCCAGCCGCCCTGGTTTTCCGGCTCTTCCTGGCACCACACGACTTCGGCGTTCGGGTATTTCGCGAACTCGTCGGACAGGGTGGCCTTGGGGAAGGGGTACATCTGTTCCAGACGGATCAGGACGACGTCCTTGACGCCCCGGTTCATGCGCTCTTGCAGCAGGTCGTAATAGACCTTGCCGGTGCAGACGACGACGCGGCGGATCTTGTCGTTCTCGACCAGATCATTGGCGGTTTCGCCCAGCACGCGGTGGAAATGGGTGTTCGGACCCAGCTCCGCCAGATCGGAGACGCACAGCTTGTGGCGCAGCAGCGACTTCGGCGTGAACAGGACCAGCGGCTTGCGGAAGGAGCGGCGGACCTGGCGGCGGAAGATGTGGAACAGGTTGGCCGGGGTGGTGACGTTGCAGATCTGCCAGTTGTCCTCGGCGGAGTTCTGGAGGAAACGCTCCGGTCGGGCCGAGGAGTGTTCCGGCCCCTGGCCCTCATAGCCGTGCGGCAGCAGCATGACCAGACCGGACATGCGCAGCCACTTGGACTCGCCCGACGAGATGAACTGGTCGATGATGGTTTGCGCGGTGTTGGCGAAATCGCCGAACTGCGCTTCCCACAGCACCAGATCATGCGGCTCGGCCAGCGAATAGCCATATTCAAAGCCGACCACAGCCGCTTCCGACAGCGGGCTGTCATGGACCTCGAAATGGCCCTGCTCGGGGTGCAGGTTGGTCAGCGGCAGATATTTGGCTTCGGTGTTTTGATCGTACATCACCGCGTGGCGGTGCGAGAAGGTGCCGCGCCCCGAATCCTGACCGGACAGACGCACGCCGGTGCCTTCGACCACCAGCGAGCCATAGGCCAAGGCCTCGGCGGTCGCCCAATCGATGCCCTCGCCGGACTCGATGGTCTTCTTCTTGGCGTCCAACTGACGGGCGATCTTGGGGTTGATCGCGAAGTCCTTCGGGTACTGGCAGAGCTTGAAGCCGATTTCCTTCAGCAGGTCCATCGAGACGCCGGTGGCGCCGCGATGCTCGGTGTTCTCGTCCTGCTGTTGCAGACCCGCCCACTTGCCTTCCAGCCAATCGGCCTTGTTGGGCTTGTAGGTGGTCGAGGCCTCGAACTCGCCTTCCAGCTTCTTCATGAAGTCGGCGTTGATCTGGTCGCCTTCGGCCTGGGTGATGACGTTTTCATCGACCAACTGCTTGGCGTACAGCTCGCGCGTCGTCGCGTGGCTGCGGATCTTCTTGTACATCAACGGCTGGGTGAAGCCCGGCTCGTCGCCCTCATTGTGGCCATGGCGGCGGTAGCACACCATGTCGATGACGACGTCGCGCTTGAACTTCTGACGGAACTCGATGGCGATGCGGCTGACATGCACCACCGATTCGGGATCGTCGCCGTTCACGTGGAAGATCGGCGCCTGCACCATCTTCGCCATGTCGGAGCAATAGACGCCCGAGCGCGAGTAGTTCGGGTTCGTCGTGAAGCCGATCTGGTTGTTGATGATGAAGTGCATGGTGCCGCCGGTGCGGTAGCCGCGCAGCTCCGACAGGCCAAGCGTTTCCGCGACGATGCCCTGACCGGCGAAGGCGGCGTCGCCGTGGATCAGCACGCCCATCACCTGCTCGCGGTCCAGGTCGCGGCGCTGCGCCTGCTTGGCGCGCACCTTGCCCAGCACCACCGGGTTGACCCATTCCAGGTGGGACGGGTTGGCGGTCAGCGACAGATGGACGATGTTGCCGTTGAAATCGCGGTCCGACGAGGTGCCGAGATGGTACTTCACGTCGCCCGAACCCTGGACGTCCGTCGGGCTGGACGGGTTGCCCTGGAACTCCGAGAACACCGCCGCGAAGGGCTTGCCCATGAAGTTGGTCAGCATGTTCAGACGGCCACGGTGGGCCATGCCGACGACCGCTTCCTTCAGGCCGAGCTGACCGCCGCGCTTGAGGATCTGCTCCAGCGCCGGGATCATCGACTCGCCGCCCTCAAGGCCGAAGCGCTTGGTGCCGGTGTATTTCAGTTGCAGGAACTTCTCGAACCCCTCGGCGGCGGTCAGACGCTCCAGAATGGCGCGCTTGCCGTTGACCGTGAAGTCGGTGTGGTTGCGGCCACCCTCGATGCGCTCCTGGATCCAGGCCTTTTCTTCCGGATCCTGGATGTGCATGAACTCGACGCCGACCGTCCCGCAATAGGTCTTGTGCAGGATCTCCAGGATCTGGCGCAGAGTCGCCGTTTCCAGGCCGAGCGAGTAGTTCAGGAAGATCGGGCGGTCGAGGTCGCCGGGGCCGAAGCCGTAGGTCGCCGGATCCAGCTCCGGGTGCGGTTCGCGCTTTTCCAGGCCCAACGGGTCGAAATGCGCGTTCATGTGGCCGCGCACGCGGAACACGCGGATCAGCATCAGGGCGCGGATGCTGTCGAGCGTCGCCGCGCGGAGTTGCTGCGGGCTGACGCCGCCGTAAACCTGCTGGGTGTGGGCGACCATGGCGCCGTTGCCGGGACCGGCCAGACCATGCCCGGCGGCATCCGGGGCAGCCCCGTTCGTCTCATCGTCCCGCAAGGTCCAGGAGGCGCCGCGCAGCTCGTCAAGAACGGCGCGCGAATCGTCGTCCAGATCCTTGAAAAAGCCGTTCCAGCTCGGATCGACCGCAGCCGGATCCGCCAGAAAGCGGGCGTAGAGTTCGGCGACGTAACCGGCGTTCGATCCGAACAGGAACGAGGTCTGCTCCAAATTTGCCGACATGATTCACTTCGGGCTTTTCGCCCGATTCCCTGTGGGAGTTTTTATAGTGCGATGACGAGCCGCCAGTCGCCGGATCCCGTGCGAGAAGGATCCGGCGACCGTCGGCTCAAGAGCCGACAGCAGCCCGGAACCAAGGGACGGCGCGGGGGAACTGTCGCCAGCCCCCCGCGCCAGCGCCTCAGCCCTTGAAGACCTTCAGCATGGTCGAGCCGAGCGACGCCGGGCTGTCCGCCACGGCGATGCCGACCGACTTCATGAAGTCGATCTTGAAGTCGGCGGTGTCGTTGCCGCCCGAAATCACCGCGCCCGCATGACCCATGCGGCGGCCCGGAGGAGCGGTGCGACCGGCGATGAAGCCGACGACCGGCTTCTTCGTGCCCGACGCCTTCAGGAATTCGGCGCCGCGAACTTCGGCGTCGCCGCCGATTTCGCCGATCATGATGATGCCCTCGGTCTCCGGGTCCTTCACGAACAGCTCAAGGCTGTCGACGAAGTTGGTGCCGTTGACCGGGTCGCCGCCGATGCCGATGCAGGTCGTCTGACCCAGGCCCGCCGCCGTGGTTTGCGCCACGGCTTCGTAGGTCAGCGTGCCGGAGCGCGAGACGATGCCGATCTTGCCACGCTTGTGGATGTGGCCCGGCATGATGCCGATCTTGCATTCGTCGGGCGTGATGACGCCGGGGCAGTTCGGCCCGATCAAACGGGTCGTGGAGCCTTGCAGGGCGCGCTTGACGCGCACCATGTCCAGCACCGGGATGCCTTCGGTGATGCAGACGACCAGCGCGATTTCGGCGTCGATGGCTTCCAGGATCGCGTCCGCCGCGAAGGGCGGCGGCACGTAGATCACAGAGGCGTTGGCGCCGGTCTTGTGGACCGCGTCGGCGACCGTGTCGAAGATCGGCAGGTCGAGGTGCTTGGCGCCGCCCTTGCCGGGCGTCACGCCGCCAACCATCTTGGTGCCGTAGGCGATGGCCTGCTCGGAATGGAAGGTGCCCTGGGCTCCGGTGAAGCCCTGGCAGATCACCTTGGTGTTCTTATCGACGAGAACAGCCATTTCACGCGGCCTCCTTCACGGCCTTGACCACCTTTTCGGCGGCGTCGGCAAGATTGTCGGCCGACAGGATCGGCAGACCGGATTCGGCAAGGATCTTCTTGCCGAGATCGACGTTGGTGCCTTCCAGACGGACAACCAGCGGAACATGCAGGTGCACTTCGCGGGCCGCCGCGACGACGCCCTCGGCGATCACGTCGCAGCGCATGATGCCGCCGAAGATGTTGACCAGAATGCCTTCGACGTTGCTGTCGGACAGGATCAGCTTGAAGGCCGCCGTGACGCGCTCCTTCGTGGCGCCGCCGCCGACGTCCAGGAAGTTGGCCGGTTCGCCGCCATACAGCTTGATGATGTCCATGGTGGCCATCGCCAGACCGGCGCCGTTCACCATGCAGCCGATGTTGCCATCGAGCTTGACGTAGTTGAGGCTGTGCTTGGCCGCTTCGATCTCGTACGGATCTTCTTCGGCTTCGTCGCGCAGCTCTTCGATGTCCTTGTGACGGAACAGAGCGTTGTCGTCGAAGCTGATCTTGGCGTCGAGCGCCAGGATGTCGCCCGAGCCGGTGACGATCAGCGGGTTGATTTCGACGATCGCGCAGTCCAGCTCAACGAACGCCTTGTAGGCGGCGGTGATGAACTTCGCGGCGGATCCCACCTGCTTGCCTTCCAGACCCAGCGCGAAGGCGATCTTGCGGGTGTGGAAACCCTGGATGCCGGTCGCCGGGTCGATGGCGACCTTGGCGATCTTCTCCGGGGTGTTGTGCGCGACTTCCTCGATCTCCATGCCGCCTTCGGTCGACGCCATGATGGTGACGCGGCCGGTGGCGCGGTCGATCAGCAGGCCGAGATACAGCTCGCGCTTGATGTCGGCGCCTTCCTCGACATAGAGGCGCTTGACCTCGCGGCCTTCGGGGCCGGTCTGCTTGGTGATGAGAACGTTGTTCAGCATCTCGCCGGCGTTCTTGCCGACTTCCTCGATCGACTTGACGACGCGGACGCCGCCCTTGCCTTCGGGGTTGCCCTTGAAGCGGCCAGCGCCACGGCCACCGGCGTGGATCTGGGACTTCACGACCCAAACCGGACCGCCGAGTTCGCGGGCGACCGTCTCGGCCTCTTGCGGGGTGTAGGCGACGCCGCCGCGAGGAACCGCGACACCGTATTTCTTCAGCAGGCTTTTGGCCTGATACTCATGGATGTTCATCGGGCGTCCATCTGTTTTTTGGTTCGGCTGACGAAATCGGATCGACTGACGACAGAGAATGATCGAAAGGTCGAAACAAAGGATCGGCCATGGACTTCGGTCCTTGCGCGTCGCGCGTCCGACCTTCGGCGTTCGTCTTTTGCGGGACTTGCGCCGAAGGGCGGATGATGCGGGTCGCTGACAGTAACATTGGACGCGGATGGATCAAACCACCGTTCCTGTTCCGTCATGCGGCCGAATCGCGCGGGACCGGGTCGTCTTAGGAAGCGGCCTTCTCGGCGTCCAGCTTCTTGACGACGTCGACCAGGGTCTTCACGGCGTCGACCGAGTTCTGGAACATCGCCTTCTCTTCGTCGTTCAGCTCGATCTCGATGATCTTCTCGACGCCGCCGGCGCCGATGATCGTCGGAACGCCGACGTAGAGGTCATCCTGGCCATACTGGCCGCTCAGGTGGGCGGCGACCGGCAGAACGCGCTTTTGATCCTTCAGATAGGCTTCCGCCATCTGAATGGCCGAAGCCGCCGGGGCGTAGAAGGCCGAGCCGGTCTTCAGCAGCTTGACGATCTCGGCGCCGCCGTCACGGGTGCGCTGCACGATGGCGTCCAGCTTTTCCTGCGTGGTCCAGCCCATCTTGACCAGATCGGGCAGCGGAATGCCGGCGACGGTCGAATAACGGGTCAGCGGGACCATGGTGTCGCCATGGCCGCCCAGCACGAAGGCGGTGACGTCTTCGACCGAGACGTTGAACTCTTCGGCCAGGAAGAAGCGGAAGCGGGCCGAGTCGAGCACGCCCGCCATGCCGACCACGCGCTCCGGCGGCAGGCCGGACGCCTGCTGGAGCACCCAGACCATGACGTCGAGCGGGTTGGTGATGACGATCACGAAGGCGTTCGGGGCGTACTTGCCAATGGCCTGACCAACGGTCTTGCAGACGCCGCTGTTGATGCCGATCAGATCGTCGCGGCTCATGCCCGGCTTGCGGGGGATGCCAGCGGTGACGATGACGACGTCCGCGCCTTCAATGACGGAGTAGTCGTTGCCGCCGGTGATGCTTGCGTTGTAGCCCTCGACCGGGGCGGTCTCGGCCAGATCCAGGGCCTTGCCGGCGGGCATGCCTTCGGCGATGTCGAACAGGACGACGTCGCCCAGTTCCTTTTGGGCAGCCAGCAGGGCCAGCGTGCCGCCGATTTGACCGGCGCCGACGAGCGCAATCTTCTTGCGAGCCATTTTGGAGCGTTCCCTAAAACGTTGAGCATCCCCCATTCAGCGGGGGACAGAACCAATGGTCATTCTAACGTCTTAGGGATCCAGCGCCCCGAGATTTCGGAAGGGTAGGTAGCGCGTTTTGACGCAGAGAGCAAGCCCGGACGCATCCGCAGCAATGCAGCGTCGCGTCGGGTCCGGATCTTCATTTCGCACAGCCGGGTTGATCGGCACTATACGTATCTGGGAAGGTCGTTTCGCGAACCGTTTGATATGGCACGAGGGAGAGCGCCGCATGGCCCGTTTCACCACCATTCTGTCCTTGTCCCTGCCGCTGGCGCTGATGGCTGGCGCTGCGGTGGGACAAACCGTCGCGGACTACAAAACCGCGCTGGAGACCGCTCCGGTCGCCGACGCGGCGGGCTGCCGCACGCTGAGCAATTACGTCTACACCTCGATCCCCGACGGCAAGCGCGCCGAATGGGTTCTGCCGCTCGTGACCCTGAACGGGACCGAGAATCCGGCGGTCGGGCAAAAGCGCGAGGCCTGCGCCGAGGCGCGCAAGCAGCCGTTGATCGCCTTTGACGGCGGCACCGGCGAGCAGATCGTGACACCGGCGGAGGCCTACAAGGATCCGGTCGATCAGCCTTATTACCGCGACCCGACCCTGCCGAACGAGGCGGCGACGCCGCGCGCGGGTCGGGCGCTGCGCCGCGTCGGCACGCCGTAATTCCTCCAGCGGCGGCGCGGGAGCGGTGTAACGCTAATCCCGCACGCCGTAGCGGAGCAGATGCCGCGTCATGTCCGCCGCGCTGAGCGGAAAGGCGCGGCCCTGGCGGGCGTTCAGCATGGCGCGCGGGTTGATCCCGGCGGCGCGCGCCTGAATTTGCATGGCGCAGCGCATCGAGAAACCGGCGCGCCAGACCAGCGCCGTCACCGCGTGGGGATCCTGCGCGGTCAAAATGCGCGCCACCACCTCCGGCGCCACGCGGGCGCGCAGGGTGAGCGCGGTGTGGACGAAGCCGATCTCGTTCCAGGACAGGGCGTCGCCCAACGCGGTTTCGTTCAATTTGCCTTGGCGGTGCAGGCGGACGGCGCGGCGTTCCGGGCTGTCGCCCGAGTCGGCGGCGTCGGCCCAGTCGATCCGGCGGCGGGTGGCGGCGGCGATCTCGGCCACCGTCGCGTCGTCGTAATCGGTGCGGCCCCGCAGCGCCTCCACCACCGTCAGGTCGATGAAATCGGCCAAGCGCACCGCCAGACGGCGGGGCAGGGCCGGGCGTCGGGCCAGCTTTTCCTGCCATTCCGGGTGATGGGCCGACTCCTCGACCAGCGTTTCCAGCGTCGCCTCGGCGATCACCGCGCCGTTGTTGTCCAACAGAACCCCGGTGGCGTCGGCGTCGCCGCTGCCCGCGATGGCGTCGGCCAGCGACGCGCCGACCCGGTGCCGTCGGGCGATGGCCGACAAGGCCCAGCCCGCCGGGGCGCTGGCGACGATGTCCAGCAAATCCTCGTCGGTCAGGGCGGCGCAGCAGCGCAACACCGGCTCGGCCACCGTGCGCTCGACGTCGCGGGCTAGGCTGCGGACGACGGTGGGCGGCGCGCAGGCGACATCCTTGATCGAGGTCGCCAAGGCTTCGCGCACGCGGGTGATGTGGTCGCGGGCAAGCTGTTCCAGGGCGCGGACGGCCACGTTTGTGACGGTGTCGGCCCCGCCGGGCGGCAAATCGGGCAGCAGGCGGCAGAGTTTTTGCGCCAGCGAGGCGCGGACGCTGGCGTCGCCCATCCCGGCCAACCGCGATTCGACCAGCGCGTCGCCGACTCGTTGACCGACGCTGCGGGAGGCTGATGGCGCGGCGGGCGGATGCGGCGCGGCGAGAACCGGAACAGGAAGGCTGGGGACGGGCTGGGCCGGTTCGTCCGGTCCGTCGAACAGGTAGGACAACAATTCGGGCGCGACGCCGCCCTCACCCTCCGCATGGGCGGGCGCGCCCGGCTGTGGCGGGGCGGGGGCGCGCCGGGCGGTCACGGGACCGCGCGCTTGAGTCGGAGAAACCCGGTGTCGGGCAGGGGGGCGGGGATCATCATGCCTCCATCGGACGCTGTTTGGGTTAACGGTCGCCTAATTCGCCATCGCTTCGAGTCGTCCGTCAACGCCGTTTGGCCGCCGGGGTCGCCCCCAGCATCGGGCGTTGCGCCAGCATCGGACGGGGCGCCCGCCGTCCGCCCAGCATCTGGACCGGCTGCGCCTGTTCCAGCTTGTGCTTGTCGAACTGGTCGAAGATCCGCATCAGATTGTCCGAGGTGCCATCGCCGTAATGAATGTCCACGCGCGCGCGGTCCAGCTCGCTGCGCAGGCTGTCGCGCAAGCGCCCGAACATGGTGTCGAACAGCGTGTCGAAATGGGGGCCTGCGAAGATGAACCGCTTGTCGCGCAACAGGTCGGTCATCCGCCGCATGAAGGTCTGGCGTTGCTGGTGGAATTGTCTGAAACGCAGCATCACGCGGACAAACATGGTGTCGACCAGAACCGCCAGCGAATCCTCGCGGCTGATGCGGCTCCAGATCTCCTCGTCATGGTCGGTGCCGATCTGGTTGTAGATGGTGATGGCGTTGGCGTTCAGCGCTTCCCATTCCTTTTCATAGAACAGGCCGCTGATGCTGGTTTGCAGACCCGACGCGATCACTTGGGGAAAGACCTCGCCGCTGATTGGATCGACGCTTTCCGGCACCTTCAGCAGCACGGTGGAGAACATCAGCCGGGTCACGAAATCCCGTCGCCGTCCGTCGGGTTTGAACACCATGCGCGGGGACTCGCCACCGCTTCCGCACCCCCCACCCTGGCAACTCGACGCCATGGCGCAGGATTGGCAGATGTTGGCGAACAGGGGGAGAACAGTGGGCCAATGCGCCATCATCAGCCCCATGGCGCGGGTGAACTCCTCACGCGACAGGGCGCCCTTGGCGGCGAATTGCGGCTCCAGCGCTTCCTGAAAGGTGCTGACCAGAGCCTGAGCGGTGCGATGGTGGCGCACGAACGGCGGTTGATCGGTCGACATCCTGGAACGCTCCCTTGGCTCCGCTTCCGCATGATGGCGGCGGCAATAGAAGCAAATTGTCGCGTATTTTATTCAATTGGGCCTGTGATCGCGGTCACAGGGGCGCGATGATTCTTGGAGCCAAGGCCGACGTTGGGCAGAAAAAAAGGCCGCAACCCAGAAGGGTGCGGCCTTTGAAGTCTAGGGAGGAAACGCACTGCAAAATGCAGTAACGAGCCGGAGCATAGGACCTTCGACGTGTTAGCGATACCACGCTTTTGGAATTGGTGCGGTGCGGCATTCGCATAGCGGAGTGTGGAATAATTCCTTTTATGCGCAAGAAATATGCAAATGAACAGGGTATTGCCCAATACGTAAACTTTTCCTCAAAGAGAGGGTCTGCAAACAATTGATAGCGTTGACGGTCAATCCTTCCGGCGGCCGCGACAGGCAGATACGATATTCTGTATCAGTCCTTTGCCTTTTGCTATCGGTTTCCTGTGGGAAACACTTATGCGGAACTGAGAGGCAAACTGGTTTCGCTGTTCAGCGCGCTGTCGATGACGCGCGGCCCGCGCGACACATGGTCAACATCAGGCAGGCTGGCGGCGCGGATGTCGGCGACCTGATTCCATTGGCGGTTGACGCTGTGCGGGGAATACGGTTCCGGCAGGCCGCGAATTGGCGGGTGGCTCGGGCGCGTTGCACGATGGCGAGCGCGCGTCTGGCGCGCCGCCTTGTCCGTTCCCTCCCCCACGCGGGCGCAGGGGAGGGGAAGGCGGGGGAGGGAAAGAAGCGTCAGACCGCCAGCTTTTCGCGGATCAGCGCCTTGGTTTCGGCGATTCCGTAAAGCTGGATGAAGGATCCCATGCGTGGGCCGGTGGTCTGGCCCAGCAGAACCTCGTACAGCGCCTGGAACCACGCCCGCAGTTCGGTGAAGCCATGGGCCTTGCCGACCTCGAACACCTCGTTCTGGATGACGTCGGCCTTGGCGTCGGCGGGCAACTCGTCCAGCTTGACCAGCAGGGCGTCCAGCGCGGCGCGTTCGGCGTCGGTCGGCGCGCGGAACTGTTTGGTCGGCTTGATCTGGTCCTGATAATAGCGGACGGCGTAGCCGATCATGCTGTCCAGGAAGGGGCTGTTCTCCGGCGTGGCGTCGGGCGCGTAGCGGCGGATGAAGCCCCACATGGTGTCTTTGGTTTCGGCGTTCGCCGCCGCCGCCAAATTCAGCAACAGAATGAACGACACGTCCGACCGCACGGCGGGCGGCTTGCCGCCATGGATGTGCCAGGCCGGGTTTTCCAGCTTGCGGGCCGGTTCCTCGCCATGGACCTTGTCCACAAAGGTCAGATACTCGTCCACCGCGCGCGGAATCACGTCGAAATACAGGCGCTTGGCCGATTTCGGCTTTTGGAACATGTAGAGCGCGAGGCTTTCCGGCGGCGCGTAGGCCAGCCACTCTTCCATCGTCAGGCCATTGCCCTTCGACTTGGAGATCTTCTGGCCCTTGTCGTCGAGGAACAGCTCGTAATTGAAGCCTTCCGGCGGCGTGCCGCCAAGGATGCGGCAAATCTTCCCGGCCAGTTCGGCGGACGGGATCAGATCCTTGCCGTACATCTCGTAATCGACGCCCAGACCGAACCAGCGCATGCCCCAATCGGGCTTCCATTGCAGCTTCACATGGCCGCCGGTGACGGGCAGCTCGACCTTCTTGCCGTCTTCGTCCTGGAAGACGATGGTTCCGGCCTTCGCGTCGCGTTCCAGCATCGGCACCTGGAGAACCCGGCCCGTGGCGGGCGAGATCGGCAAGAACGGGCTGTAGGTCGCCTGCCGTTCGGCCCCCAGCGTCGGCAGCATCACCGCCATGACCTCGTCATAGTGGCGCAGGACGCCGAGCAGCGCCTCGTCGAAACGGCCCGACTTGTACCAGTCGGTGGAGGACTGGAACTCATACTCGAAGCCGAAGCCGTCGAGGAAGGCGCGCAGGCGGGCGTTGTTGTGGGCGCCGAAGCTGTCATGGGTGCCGAACGGGTCGGGCACCTGGGTCAGCGGCTTGCCCAAGGCGGCGGCCACCATCTCCTTGTTGGGGATGTTGTCGGGGATCTTGCGCAGCCCGTCCATGTCGTCGGAGAAGCAGAACAGCTTGGTCGGGATGTCGCTCATCGTCTGGAAGGCGTGGCGGACCATGCTGGTGCGCGCGACCTCGCCGAAGGTGCCGAGATGCGGCAGGCCCGACGGGCCATAGCCGGTCTCGAACAGGACGTAGCCTTTGGCGGGCGGCGCTTTGCTGAAGCGCGCGACCAGTTTGCGCGCCTCCTCAAACGGCCATGCCTTCGCCTGCAACGCCAAATCCCGTTCGCCGGTCATTGTCGGACCCTTTCAACACCAAAGAAACACTGCTTAAGAGGGCGACAACCCTAGGGCGGCGCGGGCGTTCCGTCAACCGCAGGACTTGCGGCAAAGCCGCCGGAGGGCCATGTTCCCCGGCTGGTCTTGCAAGCGAGTGCATGGTGATGAGCTGGTTTTATCTGGTCGTGGCGATTGTCTTTGAAATCGTCGGAACCTCGGCGATGAAGATGTCGGACGGCATGACGCGGTTGTGGCCCGCCCTGGTGGTGGTGGCCTGCTACGGCGCCGCCTTCACCCTGCTGGCCCAAGCGTTGAAAACGATCGAGGTCGGCATCGCCTACGCGATCTGGTCGGCGGCGGGAACGGCCGCCATCGCCGCCATCGGGGTGTTCGTGTTCGGCGAAAGTCTGAGCGCGCTGAAGGTGGCGGGCATCGCCTTGATCGTCGCCGGGGTGGTCAGCCTGCACATGGCGGGCGGCCACGCCTGAGGGCGTTTTCAACCCACAGCGCGCGGCCCCGGCTTCGTTCAAATGGCGGGAACCGGAAAGACGCTGGTCTGGCGGGCCATCCGCTCCACCACATCCGCCGAACCGGGACGGCCCAGCAGATAGCCTTGGGCGACGTCGCAGCGCAGATGGCGGAGTTGGTCCAGCGTGCCGTGATCCTCGACGCCTTCCGCCACAGCGGTCAGGTTCAGGCTGTGGGCCATCTGGATGACGGCGGCGGTGATGCGGGCGCTGTCGTGGTTGCTGCACAGATCGGCGATGAAGGATCGGTCGATCTTCAGCTTGTCCACCGCCAACTGTCCGATGTAGGCCAGATTGGAATAGCCGGTGCCGAAATCGTCGATGGACAGTTGAACGCCCAACGCCTTGACCTTGCGGATGTTGGCGAGAACGATGTCGGTGTTCTCGATCAGCATGGATTCGGTGAGTTCCAACTCCAGGAACAGCGGATCCAGGCCGCTGTCGGCCAGCGCCGCCACCACCGTGTCGGCCAGATCGGGGCGTTGAAGCTGGCGGGCCGACAGGTTGACGGCGACGGTCAGCGACAGGCCGGCGGACTGCCAAAGCGCTGCCTGGCGGCAGGATTCGCGCAGCACCCATTCACCGATGGGGACGATCAAGCCGCTGTCTTCGGCGATGGGAATGAAGGCGCCGGGCGGGATCATGCCGCGTTCGGGGTGGTTCCAGCGCACCAGCGCTTCGGCGCCGATGACCAAGCCGCTGTCCAGATTGACCTGCGGTTGATACTGGACCAGGAATTCGCCGCGCTCCAGCGCCCGGCGCAGGCCGCTGCGGGTGGACAGATGGGCGACGGCCTCCACGTTCATCGCCTCGGCGAAGAATCGGTGGGTGTTGCGCCCGCTGGATTTGGCGTGGTGCAGGGCGGTGTCGGCGTTCTTCAGCAGGGTCTGGAAATCAGCCCCGTCGGTCGGCGTCATGGCGATGCCGGTGGACAGGGTGATTGTCAGCTCGTTGCCGTCGATGTCGAAGGGCGCGGTTAGCGCCTCGTGCAGGGAGGCGACGGTTTCGACCACGGAATCGGTGTCGGCCAAACCGGACAGCAGCAACAGGAATTCGTCGCCGCCGGGGCGGCTGACGGTGTCGGTGTCGCGCACGCAGGTCTTCAGCCGTTCGGCGACCGCGCGCAACAGCAAGTCGCCGACGCTGTGGCCCAGCGAATCGTTGACGGCGCGGAACTGGTCGAGGTCGCAGGCCAGCAACGCCACCATCCGACCGTTCCGTTCGGAGCGCGCGATGGCTTGGGCGGCGCGGTCCTGCACCAGCAGGCGGTTGGGCAGCAAGGTCAGCGGGTCGTGGTGGGACAGGAACTCCATCCGCTCTTGGGCGGATTTGCGTTCGGAAATGTCGCGCACCACCACCAGCAGGCGGCGGTCGTTGCCGTCCAGCGCGGCCCGGCGCATGCTGATTTCCACCCAGAACAGGTCGCCGTCCAGGGTGCGGGCGTGCCATTCGAAGATCTGCGATTGCCCGGACGCGGCCTTGCGCACCCAGGCGGCGGCGTCGTCCAGGGTGTAGGGGGCGATGCCGGAGCTGAGCATGCCGATGTCCAGCGCCGCCACCGGGTAGTCGCCCAGCCGGTACATCTCGACCATCCGGCGGTTGACCTGAAGGATGACCGTGCTGTCCAGGTCGTGGATGAAAATGGCGTCGTTGACGTTGTCGAAGATGGTGCGGAACTGCTCTTCGCTGACCGACAGGGCGGCGACGGCGTCGCGCAGGCTTTCGGTTTTGGCGGCGACCTGGCGGCGCAGGATGGCGTTCCAGGCCAGCGTCGCCACGCCGAGAATCAGCACCGGAATCAGGATCTTGCTCAACAGCGCCAGACGGTTGGCGTCGAGCACGCCGGTGATCTTGCGGCCGTACCAGCGATCTTCGATGGCGCGCCGCTCTTCCGGCGTGATGCGGTTGAAGCCCTCGGTGATGAGGGCGCGGAGCGCCGTGTCGCCCTTGCGCACCGCCCAATGGAGTTCGCCGTTGTAGAGCGGTTCGGTGAAGCGGAAACGGTCCTGGATGCCGTATTTGGTCAGAAAATAGCGGGCGGATGGGTCGTCGATGCAAAAAACCAGAATGTCCTGGTGAATCGCGGCGTCGATCAGCGAGGCGAAGCTGGGGTAGCGGCTGATGCTGATGATGCCATGGTCGTTCAACCAATCAATGCAGGCGTCGCCGTTCTTCACCCCCACCGTGTAGCCGCGCAGAGACGCCGGGCCGGTGATGCCGCTGAGATCCGCGTTGAAATAGATCGGCACGTCCAGCTTGGCGTAGGGGGCCGAGAAATCGAGCGTGCGGTCACGGGCGGGCGTGCGGAAAATCGTGTCGATGACGTCGGCCTTGCCCTGCTCCACCATTTTGACGGCAAGGCTGAGGTCGGTTCCGACCAATTCCACCGCGACGCCGGTTCGCTCCGACCACAGCGCCCACAATTCTTGAAGCATGCCCATATGGGCGCCTTCGGAATCGCGGAAGCTGAAGGGCGGGTAATTGTCGTCCAACGCCACCTTGATGGACGTTCGCGCAGCCGGAGAGGCGGTGGTCGGGTTGGCCTGCGCCGGGCCGATCAGGACAGCAACCGCCACGCACACGCTCAGCGCGAGAGCGGCGCAACGCGATCCCAATCCACGGCGAGACGGAACGGCAGGCATGGGTCCCCGGTTGATGGCTGAAGCGGTGGCGGGAGATCCGGCGAGACAGGTGGGGCCGCCGACGACCGACAGTCCCATCCCCCTTGCCTTCGGGTCAAGCCTACTCCGTTTGTTGTGTTGCGGCAACGAACGGTTCGTCAGAGGGGTTGGATAATACATCCGGCGGTTCGTAATAGCCCTTACAGCAATATCCTTTGTTGAACTACCGGCGAAATTATCGAACTCGACAATCGAACATCTCGACTTTCATTGGTCGCTTTGCTACGGATATTGATGAAGCCCAAGGCAGCGATGCGGAGACGGCCAGTGCACAAAACACAGGCAGCGGTGTTTGGACTGCGGGTTGGGCACAGCACGGTCGCGGATGTCTGGAAAGCGGCCTGCGAGGACATTGTGGAATGCACAGGCGCAACACGCGCCAGCGTGTGGGTGTTCGACAGTTCTTATCAAAGTTTGACGTGTGGAAATTTGTACGACGGCGCTCGTAGGCTGCATTCTCCGGGGGATGTTCTGCTCCGCAGCCAATATCCCGATTATTTCCGGGCCATCACCAACAACGCCAAGGTTGTTGTGCGGGACGCTTTGACCCACCCCGCGACCAAGGGGTTCGCCGAGGCGTATTTTAAGCCAAAGGATGTGCGCAGCCTGCTGGATTTCATCGTCCTGCACGAAAATGTCGCGGTCGGCGTGCTGTGTTGCGAGCAGTCCGGGGCGGAGCGGGACTGGACTCCCGCCGATGTCGCCTGTCTGCAAGGGATTGCGATGCTGATTGGCACCGTGTGCGGCCTTGCGGATGGCGAGGATGATCCGGCGCCGCCGCCGACCGAGCCTTGACGGGCGGTCAGCGGGCGCAGTCGGCCAGCCCATCGCGTTCCACCACCGCCATCCGCCGTTCGATGATCGCCGCCCGGCGGGCGACATAGGGGCCGGGGCTGGTGGGCGACCAATGGCGCGGGCTGGGCAACACCACGGCCAACAGGGCGGCCTCGCGCCGGGTCAGGGCCGACGCCGACTTGCGGAAATGATGGCGGGCGGCGGCCTCGGCCCCATAGACCCCGTTGTCCCATTCGATGATGTTGAGATAGACCTCCAGAATCCGTCGTTTGGGCCAGATCTGTTCAATCAGCAGGGTGAACCACGCCTCGGCCCCCTTGCGCAGCCAATCGCGGCTGGGCCAGAGAAAGGCGTTCTTGGCGGTCTGTTGGCTGATGGTGCTGCCGCCCTTCAGCGGTTTGCCGTCGCTGTTGGCCTCGAACGCGGTTTCGATGGCGTCCCAATCAAAACCGCCATGGCCGCAAAAGCTGGTGTCTTCCGACGCGACGACGGCGCGGACCAGATGGGGCGAGATTGCGTCAAGCGACCGCCAATCGCGCGCCAACCCGGCCCCGTCCGTCGCCGCGCGGATCAGCATCAGCGGCGTGACCGGCGGCGCGACCACGCGATAGAGCGCCGTCCAGGCGACCGACAGCGCCAGCAGCCCGAACAGCCCGATCAACGCCCCCCGCGCCGCTTTGCGCGCCCACCGCCGCATTCCGCCCGTCACCCCTGTTGAGCCGCTCCTTTCAATGCAGGCGTTTGCGGTCGTCCGTCAACAACCGGCGCTCGCTTTGCCGGGCGGCTGCGCCCTATAGTGCCGCCGATGGACACGACGCCGTTTCCCGCCCAGCTTCCCCAGCTTGACGACGCGCCCGCCCTGGTGGCCGGGGCGCGGCTGGTCGTCGCTTTGTCGCTGGATGGCGAGCTGGAGGAGTTGACCTTCGCCGCCGCCGCCAAGCGGGTTCGCCGTCAGGCGCCCTTGCTGTGCCACGCCCGCGCCTTCGCCCGCCGTCTGGGCGTCGATCCCTTTCCGGCCTTCGACGTGCTGGAGCTGTTCGCCTTCGTCCATCCCGCGCGCTTTTGCGTGCCCACCCCGCGCGGCGTGGCCGAGGCGCTCGACCTGCCGATCCCCGAGGGGCATGAGGCGGAGGCGCTGGCCCTGCAACGCGCGGTGCGCCGTCTGCTCGGCACGCTGGCCGCGCCGGGGCGGGAGGAGGCGTCCGACCCGCTGGCCTTCGCCTGGGAGATGGGCCGGGCCGGTTGGCCCTGGGCGCCCGCCGTGCTGGCGGCGCTGGGCAAGCCCGAGGGGCCGGAAAAGGGCGCCGCCCGCGCGGGCCTGCGCGTCTGGACCAAAATCAAGGAGTGGGAGGAGGGGGCGCCCCTGCCGCCGCCCGCGCAAAATCCGGTGGAGCCGGAGGAGGCGCGCCGCCGTCTGGCCGTCATGCTGTCGGCCCTGGTGCCGGGCAAAGAGGCCGAACCGCGCCCGCAGCAGGCCGATTATTCCAGCGCCGTCTCCGCCGCCTTCGCCCCGCGCACCGCCCCCGACACGCCGAACGTCGTGCTGGCGGAGGCGGGAACCGGCGTCGGCAAGACCCTGGGCTACCTCGCCCCCGCCACCGTCTGGGCGGAAAAAAACGGCGGCACCGTCTGGATCTCCACCTACACCCGCAACCTGCAACACCAGATCGACGCCGAACTGGATCGGCTCTACCCCGATCCGGCGACCAAGGCGCGCAAGGTGGTGCTGCGCAAGGGCCGCGAAAATTACCTCTGCCTGCTGAATCTGGAAGACGCGGTGCGCGCCATGCATTTCCAGGCCAACAGCGGAACCGGGGCGGGGGGCGCGGTCGGCGTCGGGCTGATGGCGCGCTGGGCGGCGGCGACGCGCGACGGCGACATGACCGGCGGCGATTTCCCCGGCTGGCTGGTGGACATCGCCGGGCGCGGCCCGACCCTGGGACTGGCCGACCGGCGCGGCGAGTGCATCTATTCGGCCTGCGACCATTACAGCCGCTGCTACATCGAAAAAAGCGTCCGGCGCGCCCGCAAGGCCGACGTGGTCATCGCCAACCACGCGCTGGTGATGATCCAGGCGGCCTTGGGCGGCGGCGAGGACGCGACCCTGCCCAGCCGCTATGTCTTTGACGAGGGCCATCATGTCTTCGACGCCGCCGACAGCGCCTTCGCCGGGCATTTGACTGGGCGTGAGACGCAGGAGTTGCGGCGCTGGCTGCTGGGGGCGGAGGAAACCGGGCGCAGCCGCGCCCGTGGCCTGAAGCGTCGGCTGGACGACATCGTGGCGGGCGACGAGGAGGCGTTGGCCCTGCTCGACGCCGTGCTGATGGGCGCGCGGGCGCTGCCGGCGGAAGGCTGGTCGGCTCGTCTGGCCGGCGACAACCCGCAAGGGCCGACCGAACGTTTCCTGATGCTGGCGCGCCAGCAGGTCTACGCCCGCACCGCCGGGCAAGGCGGCCTCTACAGCCTGGAGGCCGACAAGGCCTATCCGGTCGATGGGCTGATCGACGCGGCGACCGCGCTGGACGAGGGGCTGGTCCGCCTGTCGGAGCCGGTCGAGGCGCTGTCCCGCCGTCTGGCCGCCCGGCTGGAGGATGAGGCGACGGAGCTGGATTCCGACCAGCGCCGCCGCATCGACGCCCTGTCGCGCAGCCTGCACCGGCGCGGGACGCTGACGGTCGAGGCGTGGCGGTCGATGCTGCGCACGCTGGCCGTCGAGACGCCCGCGCAATTCGTCGATTGGTTCGCGGTGGAGCGGATCGAGGGGCGCGACATCGACGTCGGCCTCTACCGCCACTGGATCGACCCGACGGTTCCCTTCGCCGAGGCGCTGGCCGGACCCGCCCATGGCATGGTCGTCACCTCGGCGACGCTGACCGACGGCACCGGCGACGTCGGGCAGGATTGGCGCGCGGCGGAGGATCGCTGCGGCGCCTCGCATCTGCCGACGCCCGCGCTGCGCGCGCAAGTGCCCTCGCCCTTCGATTACCCCAACCACACCCGCGTGTTCGTCGTCACCGACGTGCGCAAGGATGATTTGGGGCAGGTCGCCGCCGCGTACAAATCGCTGTTTCTGGCGGCGGGCGGCGGCGGGTTGGGGCTGTTCACCGCGATCAACCGCCTGCGCGCCGTCCGCGACCGCATCGCCGAGCCGTTGGACGCGGCGGGGATCCCGCTTTACGCCCAGCATGTCGATCCGCTCGACGTCGCCACCCTGATCGACATTTTTCGGGGCGACGAGCACGCCTGTCTGCTCGGCACCGACGCGGTGCGCGACGGGGTGGACGTGCCGGGCCGCTCGCTGCGCCTGATCGTGTTCGACCGCGTGCCTTGGCCGCGCCCCGACATCCTGCACCGCGCCCGCCGCGACGCCTTCGGCCGCCGCCGCTACGAGGACATGATCGCCCGGTTGCGCCTGAAGCAAGCCTTTGGCCGTCTGGTCCGCCGCGCCGACGACACCGGCGTCTTCGTCCTGCTCGACCCAATGATGCCCAGCCGCCTGTTCGGCGCCTTCCCCGAGGGGGTGGAGGTCAAACGGGTGGGCTTGAAACAGGCGGTGGAGGAGACGGCGGCGTTTCTGGCGCGGGGGTGACGCAAGGGGCGCCATGGCGCGGACGACTCCCGACCTCCCGCCCCTGGCTGGCAGCCTGTGCCGCCCAAACCGGCCATCGTCGGCTTCGGCGCTGTGTTCAACAGGTCGAATGGGGGGCCAAAACCATTGTGTCGGGCGTCGGCGTCTTCAGCCGCATCTCAAACTCCCCGAAGCTCCATTTGACGCGCGAGTTTCTCGGTGCATGAGCGCGTTCTGGGTGTTTCCGCGCGCAGGCTTCAGGTGTATTTGGGGAACAACCCCCTCAGATAGTTGAGGTGTTCTTCCGACTGGGCCGGAGTGGGGCGCGTTGGCATGGATTTTGACAAAAGCTCCCGAACGGACGGTTTGTCCTGATCGGGGTTCGGCTTGAATTTGATCTCATAGATTCCGGGGGTGTTCGTCGGAATCCACTCGTCGATTTCGGGAGTCTCAGGAGGGCGGAACGCATCGCGTATGAAGGACGAGGTTGTTTGGTCGGGCCGTCCGCTGAAAATCGGTTTGATGATGGCGTCGTCCAGTGAGAATGCGCGGTCCTTGGAAACGCGCGATTCGGCGCCGAAGGACTGTTCGTTCACCAGCGCCGTGGCGTCGCGTTCGCCGATGGGGCGGATGGCGCGGTCCAGATCGCCCAGATTGAAGGAGGTCGCCTTCAGCTTATAGACGGCGTCCCCCTCCTTGTGGGTGCTCATCAGGCGCGAATCCTCGAAATCCATGGTGAAATGGCGGGTGATCCCCGATCCCGGATCCAGGCGATTCAAAACAGGATTCATGTCCCGCGCCTGCAATTGGGTGGACAGATCCTGATAGGCTTGCGATCCCCACTCGCCGTTGCGTTCCATCTCCGTCAAGCTGTTGACCATGCCGGAGCGCCGCTCCAGCATGTCCCGCACCGCGCCGTCGAGTTGGTCCGATGTCGCGCCCTTGAGCCGGAGTTCGGCGGTGTCGTTGGAAAACATGCGCCCCATGGAAGCGAACGCGCTGCTTCGGGCTTCCTTCAAACGCTGTTTCAGCGCGTTGTGAACGTCTTCGCCGGACAATTGGCCGCTGTCCACCAGCGCGGAAAGCTGGCCGCGCTGGTCGTCGGACAGGGCGTTGAAGACGGTCAGGGATTCGTCGTGCAACGACTTCGCCAACGGGCTGAGCGATACCTGATCTTGCGGAGACGACGCGGCGACGCCGCTGGGTACGGCTGTCGATGTGCTAGCTGATGAAAGAGAGGTCCGGTTGATGATGCCAACCATCGTCCCTGAAACGCCTGCGACGCCCATTGCCGCCTCCTTTATGAAAAATTATCGTGATGTGAGCGGAAAATCTTATCCCGGAAATGTTTTATTCCAGCCGTCTTGAGCCACACCCGCGAAGTCTAGCCACTGGCCATTTATGAAAATTGTTTCGATCGTTCCTGAGCTTGTTAATCCTGTGTTTGTAAGCATTCCTTGAATCTTAATGCCGTTATTGAGGGTGTCTCCGTCCATTCCGCCATTTTGATAAATGAATAGAGATGATCTGTCGTTCCCCCATTTCATTGTCAGAGAAGTGCTGTTTCCAGTGAGTATTATGGAATCAAAATTGTTTAACTCCCCTCCGTTTGTATCGTTAATTACCGTAACGCCGCCAAGGCTGAAATCGTGGAAATACCAATCGTTTCCAGAGCCGCCGTATAAGTAATCTCCAGAGGCTTCCCCTTGAAGCGCGCCGCCGCCATATAAGTCGTCATCCCCCGAACCTCCATACAAATAATCGTGACCATCTCCGCCATTTAAAGTATTATTTCCTTGCTCCCCCCAAAGATTATCGTCATCGATTCCTCCGTATAATAAATCGCCACCGCCCCCTCCTAGTAAATAATCATTTCCATTTCCACCTTGAAAGGTGCCAGCTCCGTTCCAGCCTACAATCGTATCGTTTCCAGCCAAGCCGTCTATGCTCCAGTTCCCGACATAGGGGCCGGATTGTGGAGCCGTAAAGCTGTCATTACCATTAGTCATAGGGAGGCTGAAATTCGGCATATGACTCTCCAAAATCGTAAGGATGAAATTGGAGTGCAGATTTTCTCTTTTTGTAAAATCGGTGTCAACAATATAAATTAATTAGGCATCTAAGCAAAACAATTGCCACCTGAAGTTTTTTTAATTTCTTCGTATTTTAAGTGTTTTTGTTTGAGTGATTGCTATCAATTAGAGTCTGTTTGACAACATCGTTCCGAACGCGGTCTGTAGCGGTCCGCGCTGGCGAGGCCCCCCCCCCAGATGTTGATGGAGAAATCTATTTTTAAACAGTCGCTTAGGCTCTTAGTCACTTTTTTAACCTTCAGTGACTGGTTCCAGCGTCACCATGGGGGCGCCCTCCCACCACCCGATTGCCAGCGCCCGCCGTCTGTGCGACGGTGGCGCTAAGATTTCCTTCACCATGACGAAGCAGCCCGCGCCCGCGCCATGTCGACGAACATCGAGGATCTCATCGCCAAGGCGATCAAGGACGCCGACAAGTCCTTTTTCAACGAGGATTACGTCAAGCAGGCCAAGGCCGTGACCAGCGCCTTGAAAAAGGCGGGGTATGAGGTCGCGCCGGTCAAGCCGCCCGAAGGGCTGGTGGAATGGGCCAAGGAGAACATCCCCTTCGGTCGCCTGCGCCCGTCGGAACTGATTACCCAAATGTACTCGATGATGGTCGAGAATGTGCGGCGGTTCGACAAGTAACGCGCGCCAGTCCTCAAGCGCCGCTTTTTGCTGGTAATACCACGAACAGCGAAGGCCGTTTCTTTTCAGCCACTTCCCGCGCCACGCCAAAATCGTCACATCCCGGCCCCCACCGTTGACTCGGATGCTGCGGGAGCGTAATTCATTGCGCCAACCAATCGGAGCGGAAAACCGTTCCATCCCCAGGGCACGCACCACCCAGCCATCGCGGCGCTCGTCATGTCGCGCCGCGATCGGCCGCCGAACAGAGGACGACGCAATGGCAAACGGCAGCGGTCGGCCGCTCTCCCCGCATCTTCAGATCTACAAACTCCCGTTGACGGCGGTTTTGTCCATCACGCACCGCGTCACGGGCGTGGGGCTGGCCGTCGGCACCCTTCTCCTGACCTGGTGGCTGGTCGCCGCCGCCGTCAGCCCCGAAGCCTTCGCGCGCGCGCAGGGCTTCATCGGCTCAGGTTTTGGCCTGTTGCTGATGTTCGGCTGGTCGGCCGCGCTCTATTTCCACCTGTGCAACGGACTGCGCCATCTGGTGTGGGACGCGGGCAAGTCGTTCGAGCTGGCGGACGCCGAGCGCAACAACAAGATCGTGCTGGGCGCCGCCGCCGCCTTGACCGTGCTGACGTGGGTCGTCGGCCTGGCCGTGTGGTGAGGAGAGAACCCATGACGTCCACCCCCTCAAATCTGCGTTCGCCGCTGGCTCACGCTCGCGGCCTCGGGTCGGCCAAGGACGGCACCGAACATTGGTGGAGCCAGCGTCTGACCGCCATCGCGCTGGTCCCGCTGACCATCTGGTTCGTGTTCGGCGTCATCCGCCATCTGGGGGCCGATTACGCGGCCTTCCACGCCTGGATCAAGTCGCCCTTTTCGGCGGTGATGATGATCCTCGTCGCCGTCGTCACCTTCCATCACGCCCAAGCGGGTTTGCAGGTGGTGATCGAGGACTATATCCACAGCGAGTGGCGGAAGCTGGCGGCGCTCATCGCCGTCAAATTCCTGTCCTTCGCGCTGGCGCTGGCCTGCGTGCTCGCCGTCGCCAAGATTTTCATCGGAGCCTGACGACCATGGCGACCGCCTATCAGATCATCGATCACACCTATGACGTCGTCGTCGTCGGCGCCGGCGGCGCGGGTTTGCGCGCCACCTTCGGCATGGCCGAAAAGGGCCTGAAGACGGCGTGCATCACCAAGGTGTTCCCCACGCGCAGCCACACGGTCGCCGCCCAGGGCGGCATCTCGGCGGCGCTCGGCAACATGGGCGCGGACGATTGGCGCTACCACATGTACGACACCGTCAAGGGGTCGGACTGGCTGGGCGACCAGGACGCCATCGAGTATATGTGCCGCGAGGCCATCCCGGCGATCATCGAGCTGGAGCATTACGGCGTGCCGTTCTCGCGCACCCCGGAAGGCAAGATTTACCAGCGCGCCTTCGGCGGCATGACCGCCGAGTATGGCAAGACCCAGGCCTACCGCACCTGCGCCGCCGCCGACCGCACCGGCCACGCCATGCTGCACACGCTGTATCAGCAGTCGTTGAAGCATGAGGCCGAATTCTTCGTCGAGTATTTCGCGCTCGACCTCATCATGGAAGACGGCGTCTGCAAGGGCGTTCTCGCCTGGAACCTGGACGACGGCACCCTCCACCGCTTTCGTGGTCAGCTCGTCGTGCTGGCGACCGGCGGTTATGGCCGCGCTTACTTCTCGGCGACCTCGGCCCACACCTGCACCGGCGACGGCGGCGGCATGGTCCTGCGCGCCGGCCTGCCCTTGCAGGACATGGAGTTCGTGCAGTTCCACCCGACCGGCATCTACGGCTCCGGCTGCCTCATCACCGAAGGCGTGCGCGGCGAGGGCGGTTATCTGACCAACTCGACCGGCGAACGCTTCATGGAGCGTTACGCGCCGTCGGCCAAGGATCTGGCGAGCCGTGACGTCGTGTCCCGCTCGATGACCATCGAGATCCGCGAGGGTCGCGGCGTTGGCGAGCACAAGGACCACATCCATCTGCATCTTGAGCATCTGCCGCCCGAGGTCATCCACCAGCGCCTGCCCGGCATCGCCGAGACGGCCAAGATCTTCGCGAACGTCGATGTCACCAAGGAGCCGATCCCGGTTCTGCCGACCGTCCATTACAACATGGGCGGCATCCCGACCAACTTCCGCTGCGAGGTCGTCAACCCGACCGCCGAGAACCCCGACCAGGTGGTTCCCGGCCTGATGGCGATCGGCGAAGCGGCCTGCGTGTCGGTCCATGGCGCGAACCGCCTCGGCTCGAACTCGCTGCTCGATCTGGTGGTGTTTGGCCGTTCGGCGGCCATCCGCGCCGCCGAGATCGTTCAGCCGGGCAAGACCCCGTCGGTCAAGGACAGCAGCACCGACGCGGCGCTGGAGCGGTTTGACCGCATCCGCAACGCCAAGGGGTCGATCAAGTCCGCCGATCTGCGCCTGGAGATGCAGAAGACGATGCAGAACAACTGCGCCGTGTTCCGCACCGGCGAGGTTCTGAACGAGGGCGTCAAGCTCATCGATCAGGTCTTCGCCAAGAAAGGCGACATTTCGATCAGCGACCGTTCGCTGGTGTGGAATTCCGATCTGGTCGAGGCTTTGGAGCTGGACAACCTGCTCTATCAGGCCGTGGCCACCCTGCATTCGGCGGAAAACCGTCCGGAGAGCCGTGGCGCCCACGCGCGTGAGGATTATCCGAACCGCGACGACGTGGATTGGATGAAGCACACGGCGATCTGGGTGGGCGAGGATGGCAAGACGACGTTCGGCTATCGTCCGGTCCATCTCTACACGCTGACCGACGAGGTCCAGGTGTTCCCGCCGAAGCCCCGCGTGTACTAAGGCCCCGCTCAAGGCAAGGATAGCAACCATGGTCGAATTGAACCTGCCCGCCAACTCCAAGGTCGGTGTCGGCAAGACCATCAACGTCGCGAACGGCGCCAAGCGGGCGAAGACCTTCAAGATCTACCGCTGGAGTCCGGACGACGGTCAGAACCCGCGCGTCGACACCTACATCGTCGACCTCGACAAGTTCGGGCCGATGATTCTCGACGCGATCATCTACATCAAGAACCAGGTCGACAGCACGTTGACCTTCCGCCGCTCTTGCCGTGAAGGCATTTGCGGGTCGTGCGCGATGAACATCGACGGCGCGAACACGCTGGCCTGCCTGAAGGCCATCGAGGATGTGAAGGGCGACGTCACGATCTACCCGCTGCCGCACATGCCGGTGGTCAAGGATCTGGTCCCCGACCTGAACCATGTCTACGCGCAGCTCGCCTCGATCAAGCCGTGGTTGCAGACGCAATCCCCGGCCCCGAGCCGCGAGCGGCTGCAATCGCCCGAAGACCGCGCCAAGCTGGACGGCCTTTACGAATGCATCCTGTGCTTCTGCTGCTCGACCTCCTGCCCCAGCTACTGGTGGAACGGCGACCGTTACCTCGGCCCGTCGATCCTCCTGCAAGCCTACCGCTGGATCGTCGACAGCCGCGACGAGATGACGGGCGAGCGCCTCGACAATCTTGAGGATCCGTTCCGTCTCTACCGTTGCCACACCATCATGAACTGCACCAAGGCGTGCCCGAAGGGTCTCAACCCCGCCAAGGCCATCGCCGAGATCAAGAAGCTGATGGTGGTTCGCCGCTGATCCCAACCCGCAAGGGTGGGTTCTGACGCAAACGAGGCGCTCCGCAAGGGGCGCCTCGTTTGCGTTTCAGGATTGGCCGTTCGGGATTGGGGGGTGCGCGCTTTTTGGGCAGGATGCCCGCGTCGTCGTCGGTTGACCGGGGGCGGGGAGGGGGTATGCTCGACGGGCAATCAGCGTTTGACGCGCAAGACCAAGGCCAAGAGAGGGAAGGAACGATTATGGGCGGCACACCGGGGCAGGCGTGGAGTTGGGTTCAGGGCGCGTGGGTCGAGGGCAATCCCCCCATCGTCGGGCCGCTGTCGCACGCGCTGTGGCTGGCGTCGGCGGTGTTCGACGGCGCCCGCGCCTTCCAGGGCGTCGCCCCCGATCTGGATTTGCATTGCGCCCGCTCCATCCGCTCGGCCATCGCCATGGGGCTGGCCCCGATGGTGACGGCGGGTGAGATCGAAGAATTGTGCTGGGACGGCATCCGCCGCTTTCCCAAGGACGCCGAGCTTTACATCCGCCCGATGTTCTACGCGGAGGAGGGCTTCGTCTCCCCCGATCCGGCCACCACCCGCTTTGTGCTGTCGGTCTATGAGGATCCGTTGCCCAAGCCGACGGGCTTCGCCGCCTGCGTCTCCACCCGCCGCCGCCCGCTTCCCAGCATGGCCCCGACCGAGGCCAAGGCCGCCTGCCTCTACCCCAACGCCGGTTTGGCCTTGGTCGAGGCGCGCAAGCGCGGCTTCCAAAGCGCCATCATGCTGGACGCCATCGGCAATGTGGCGGAGTTCGCCACGGCGAATCTGTTCATCGCCAAGAACGGCGTGGCGCGCACCCCGGTTCCCAACGGCTGTTTCCTGAACGGCATCACCCGCCAGCGCATCATCGCCCTGCTGCGCGCCGACGGCGTCACGGTCGAGGAAGTGACTCTGACCCCCGACGACGTGCTGAACGCCGACGAGGTGTTTTCCACCGGCAACCATTCCAAATGCGTGCCGGTGACGAAGGTGGAACACCGCGAATTCGCGCCGGGTCCGGTCTTCGCGCGGGCGCGGGCGCTTTACTGGGAATACGCCTTCCGCTGATCGGCCTGTTGCGGGGCGGGGGCGTCGAGGCGCAAACGAAGGGCGGCGTCCCGGTGATGGGCCAACGTGGCGCTGAGCCGGGCGAGCCAGCCGTCTTGCAAACAGGCGCGGGCGGACAGGGCGGCGCGGCGACGGGCCGTCGCCAATCGAGCGTCCGCCGCCAATCGCTCGTTCAGGGCGAGGGCGGCGGCCCGGCGCAAGGCGTTGGCCTTGACCGCTCCACCGAGCGTGGCGACGCGCAAAGCCTCGCGCGGCGGCGCGCCGTCGTAGCGGCGGTGCAGATCGGTCAGGCTGGAATCGCCGGTGGCGTCGTCGGAGCGGACCATGCGGGCTTGGTTACGGCCGCTGGACCGCCCAGTCAAGGAAATTTATCCTAAAACAGCGAGTGGTCCGCTCACTGGCTGGCCCAGATGATGCGCGCCATCCAGGCGATGTCGCCGCGTTGGATGGTGCGGTCGGGGTGGGCGCGGTTGATCGACAGCAGTTCGATCCGGGTGGCGGTTTCGCGGATCAACTGCTTGGCCATCACCTCGCCGCCGCGCGTGCGGACGACGACGCGGTCGTTGCGGCGGATTTGCGCGGCGGGCGACACGATGATGGTGTCGCCGTCGCGGTAGACCGGCTCCATGCTGTCGCCGGAAATCTCCAGCGCGTAGGCCTGCGGGTCGCCCAGGCTGGGAAACAGCAGCTCGTCCCAGCCGGTTCCGACGGGGAAACCGGCGTCGTCGAAATAACCGGCGCTGCCCGCTTGGGCGTAGCCGATGACCGGAACCCGCTGGAACGTGCCGGGACCGGCGCCCTCGCCAATCAGCGACACGAAATCCGGCAGCGACACGCTGGTCGCGTCCAGCACCTTGGAGATGCTTTCGGTCGAGGGCCAGCGGAGCTTGCCGTCGCCGGTCGTCCGTTTGCTTTTGTTGAAGGTGGTCGGATCCAGTCCGGCGCGCCGTGCCAGACCCGACGCGGAAAGGCCGCTTTGCGCCGCGAGGCGATCAATGGCCCGCCAGATGTCCGTGTGTTTCAGCATGGGACGATAATCTCATAAACGCCCCGCGCCGTCCCTAGGAACTTTTTCATAAAATCATTGACGTCTGGGAGAATAAGAACAAAAAAAGAACAGGAACGCCACCATCCCGGGAAAAAACCGGCGGTGGTGGCCGATGTTGGGGCGCGCGGTTGGGAAACAATGCTTCGGCAAGGCTCCCGCCGCCCGATCCCCGCCTGATTGATGGAGACCTCCCATGCCGTGCCAGTCCGTCGCCGCCACGTCCCCCCGTCCGTCCCCGCCGTCGGGCGGCGCGATCCTCCGGGGGGACGAACCGTTCCGCATCGACGGCACGCCCTTCGACAGCGCGGAAGAGGCGTGGTTTTGGTCGCTTCAGGCGGAAGACGCCAAGGCGGCGGGCGCCCGCGTGGTCGCCGGGCGCGGGCTGGTGCAGCGCCCTTGCGAACCGGCGGACGTGATGCGGGCGGTGGATCGCCTGTACCGCAGCCGCGCCCTGCTGCGCGACCATCTGCATGTGCTGGCCCATTACGGGCGGCGGCTCAGCGCCCCGGATCCCGAACGCTTCCGCGAACAGCGCGCCCATGTTCTGTGGGGCGAGGCGTTCGACCGGCTGACGCCGATCCTGCGCGACAAGGGCATCGTGCGATGAGCCATCCGCCCGCCGCCGCGCCGTCCATGGCGACGGCGCTCCGCCCGCCCGCCGCCTGGGTGGTGTTTCGGGGGGAATCGCCGCTGTGGTGGCTGCGCCTTCTCAAGCCGGGCTTCCGCCATTGTCTGGCCTTGCTGAACGACGGGCGCTGTTGGGTGGTGGTCGATCCGCTCGCCCCCTTCACCGACGTCACCGTTCTGGATCTGCCGCCGGTCTTTGATTTGCCGGGCTGGTATCGCGATCAGGGGCTGGCCGTGGTCGCCGCCCCGCTGCGGCGCGGCCTGACCCGTCCGGCCCCCTGGGCGCCCTTCACCTGCGTGGAGGCGGTCAAGCGGCTGCTTGGTCTGCACGCCCCGCTGGTCCTGACGCCTTGGCAATTGCACCGCCATCTGACCAGCGCCATCGGCGGCGTTTGAGGGAGAGTTTCATCATGACCGATCACGCCGTACCCCCGCCTTCACGTTTCCCGCCTCTTGGCGACGCGGACTCGTCCGGCCCGCAAATCCTGCTGGACCGCTACCGGGCGGCGCGCGAACGCCGCTCCGTCTGGGAAAGCCACTGGCAGGACTGCTACGACCACGCCTTGCCGAACGGCCAGCCCTTTCGCGGCGGCGGCACGCCGGGTGAAAAGCGGGTGGACCGCCTGTTCGACGGCACGGCTCCCGACGCGGTGGAGCAGCTCGCCGCCAGCCTGCTGTCGGAGCTGACGCCGCCCTGGTCGCGCTGGTTCGGCTTTCAGCCCGGCCCAGCCTTGACCGGGGCGGAGCGCGACCGCATCGCCCCGATGCTCGACCGCGCCGCCGGGATCGTCCAGGCGCATTTCGACCGCTCCAACTTCGCGGTGGAGGTGCATCAGGCGTTCCTCGACCTCGTCACGGTCGGCACCGCCAGCCTGCTGATGGAGGAGGCCGCGCCCGGCGCGCCGTCCAGCCTGCGCTTCACCGCCGTGCCGCTGGCCGAAGCGGTGCTGGAGGAGGGGCCGGACGGCCGTCTCGACGCCACCTTCCGCCGCAGCGAGGCGACTCTCGCCCAAATCCTGCACCGCTTCCCCGCCGCCGAACTGCCCGAGGAACTGCGCAAGCGCGGCGGCGACGAACCCGAAAGCCGTTTCCCGCTGGTCGAAGCGGTGTTGCCCGATGGTCTGGCCTATCGCTGGGGCGTGGTGCTGGACAGCGGTCTGGCCGATCCGTCCTGGCTGGCGCAGGGCCGCTTCGCCCAATCGCCCTTCGTCAATTTCCGCTGGCTGAAGGCGCCGGGCGAAACCTATGGCCGCTCCCCGGTGATGAAGTCGTTGCCCGACATCAAAACCGCCAACAAGGTGGTCGAGCTGGTCCTGAAAAACGCCTCCATCGCCGTCACCGGCATCTGGCAGGCCGACGACGACGGGGTGTTGAATCCGGCGACGATCCGGTTGGTGCCGGGCACCATCATTCCCAAGGCGGTGGGGTCCGCCGGGTTGACGCCCTTGGCCAATCCGGGGCGGTTCGACGTGTCGCAACTGGTGCTGGACGATCTGCGGTCGCGCATTCGTCACGCCTTGCTGGTGGATCGGCTGGGGCCGGTCGAGCAGGCGCGGATGACCGCGACCGAGGTGATGGAGCGCTCGTCCGAAATGGCGCGGCTGCTGGGGGCGACCTATGGCCGGTTGCAGGCGGAAATGCTGACGCCGCTGCTGCTGCGCGCCGTCGCCATTCTGCGCCGCCGGGGCGAGATTCCCGACATCGCCGTCGATGGGCGGCTGGTGGAGCTGCAACACCGCTCGCCGCTGGCTCAGGCGCAGGCCCAGCGCGACGTGCAGGCGACGCTGCGCTGGCTCGACACCACGCGGCAGTTGGGACCGGAGGCCGCCGCCACCGTGGACGCCGCCGCCACGGCCCGTTGGTTGGGCGAAGCCTTCGGCGTTCCGGCCAAGCTGATCCGCGCCGAAGAGCCGCCGGTTCCAACGCCTGCGCCTGCGCCCGCGCCCGCGCCCGCGCCCGTTTCGGCGCCGCCTCCGGTCGCGCCCGCCGTCGCCCCGGTCCCGGTTGACGCGGGGGTGAGCCATGGCTGAGCCGACCGGCTGGGATTGGCTGAACGGCGCGGCGCGCGCCGACGTGGCTCCGGCGACCGAGGATCCCGCGCCCGCCTTCGCCCGCTGTTTCGCCGGGCCGGACGGGCTGCGGGTGCTCGACACGCTGAGGGCCATGACTCTGGGCCGAACGCTTGGCCCCGACGCGCCCGACGCGGCCCTGCGCCATCTGGAGGGGCAGCGTCATCTGGTCGCCGTGATTTTGGCCCTGACCGCTCGCGGTCAAAAGTTCTGAAATCCGTTTTTCCCCGTTTTCCCACAAGGAGTCTGTGACCCATGGCCGACAATCTTCTGATCGCCCCCGTCGCCGGTTCGCCCCAACCGCCGCCGCCCGTGCCGGAGAAGTTCCGCGATCCCAAGACCGGCGCGGTGCGGGTGGACGCGCTGCTGAAATCCTATCTGGAGCTGGAACGCCGCCTGTCCGCCGCGCCCCCGTCCGCCGCGCCGATGCCCGATGGGGCGCCGCCGGACGGCGCGCCCGTCTCGCCGCCCTTCGACCCGGCCACGCTTGATCCGGTCCAGCTTCGCCGCGCGCTGGGCGCGCCCGACGCGCCGGAGGGTTATTGCATCGCCTGCGACCACGGCCTGTTTCAATCCGACCCGGAGATCAACGGGCGGCTGTTCGAGGCGGGCTACACCCCTGGTCAGGCGCAGTTGCTCTATGATCTGGCGGCGGAGCGGATGATGCCGCTGATCCAGCATCTGGTCGCCGAGTTCCAGGCCGAACGCGAGGTGGAGCGGCTGGTCGCCCGTTTCGGCGGCGAGGAGAAATGGCGCGAGGTGTCCCGCCAGCTTCTGACCTGGGCGGGCAAAAATCTGCCGCCCGCCGCCGTCGAGGGGCTGTCCACCACCTATGAAGGCGTCATGGCCCTGCACGCCATGATGTCGGGCAGCGAACCGTCGGCCTTGGCGATGACGCCCGGTCGGGCCGCCGCGACCGATGGCGAGGCGGAATTGCGGACCTTGATGCGCGATCCGCGTTATTGGCGGGAGCGTGACCCGGCGGTGATCGCCCGCGTGACCGACGGTTTCCAGCGGCTTTACCCCAGCCGTGGGTGAGTGACGGAGCGGCGTGATGGTCGCGGCATCGTCGTGGCGTCCGCGCCCGACGATGCCGCGACGCGAGACACAACGCCGCATCTCTCGTTTTTGGACGTGCGCGCTTTGTGAATGTTGCGCGCGCGAAGAAAATTACGATTGCACGTTTGAAATGAAACAGCGAACCTGCGTTGCGCACAAGAAACCGTCCGTGCAACAGACGGTCATAAGAGTGTCGCCGGAGTCATATGACGCTGCGCCGCAAGATACGCTGGTTGACCTGGCTTGGCCTGATCGGCTGCCTGATGGCGGCGATACCGGCGCTGTATTTGCTGCGCCATGGCCTGATCGCCGAACGCGAACGCATGACCGGCGCTCTGGTCGATTCCTCACGCACCATGTTGAGCGATCTGGAGCGGGAGGCGGCGTCGGGCGCCATCCCCCGCGACGACGCGCAGGCGCGGGCGCGTCTGGCCCTGCGCGCGCTGGTCGGCGATCCGTTCCACGTCGCCGTGTTCACCGATGGGGTGGTGCCGCCGGGTTGGCCGCCGATTCAACACGCGGTCATCAGCCAAGCGACGTTCGAGCCGTGGGGCTGGGTGGTGGCGGCGGCGGGCGACGTTGACGACATCAACCGCGAATTCGCGATGGAGGCGATGACCTTCATCCTGTTCCTGTTGGGGCTGCTGGTGTTGAGCTGGCCGATCTCGCTGTATCTGTCGCAAAACGTCGTCGGCCCGATCGAGGCGCTGTCCACCCGCATGCGTATGCTGACCGAAGGGCGGACGGAGATCGACATTCCCGGTCGCCACCGCCGCGACGAGTTTGGCGCGATGGCCCGCGCCATGGAGTATTTCCGCCGCTCCGCCAGCGCCCTGATTGAGCGCGACGAGCGGCTGGCCGGCATCATGAACAACGTCAGCGAGGCGATTGTCCTGGTTGACGAGCATGGCCGGATTGAAGAGCACAACCCGGCGGCGGTCGCCCTGTTCGGCGTGGCGGCGGAAACGCTGCCCGGTCGGGCGCTGGCCAGCCTGTTCGTGGACTCCGACCGGGGACGGGTGCAGGCGTTGCTGGGCGGGGCCGGTGGGGCGGGCGAGCTGACGCGGGCCGAGGCGCTGGGCATCCTGCGCGCCGACGGGCGGGTTGACGCGGCGATCAGCGTGTCGCCGCTGGTGGTGCAGGGCAAGCGCGGCTTTGTCTGCGCGCTGACCGACATGACGCAGCGGTTGCGGCACGAGCGCGAATTGATGCGGCTGGCCACCCGCGACCGGCTGACCGGCCTGCCCAACCGGGCGATGGTCGAATCGCTGCTGGAGACGGCGGTCGAGCGCTGCCGCCGTTACAACCGCCGCTTTGCCGTGATGTGCCTGGATCTGTCGCGCTTCAAGCTCGTCACCGACACGCTGGGCCATCAGGCGGGCGACGCGCTGTTGCAGGAGGTGGCGCGGCGCGTCACCGAGACGGTGCGCGCCGCCGATCTGGTCGGGCGCATCGGTTCGGATGATTTCGCCATCATTCTGGAGGAGATCGTCGACGCCGACGAGGCGGCGGCCATCGCCGACCGCGTTCTGGCCGCCTTCGATCAGCCGGTGATCCTAGCGGGGAACGAGCATTACGTCCGCACCTCCATCGGCATCGCGCTGTTCCCCGACCATACGGAAGAGCCGCATGAGTTGATCCGCGCCGCCGACACCGCGCTCTACGCCGCCAAGCGGCTGGGCGGGCGGCGCCACGCTTTTTTCCGCAAGGAGCTGGCCGATCAGGCGCGCCGCCATCTGGCGCTGGACGGCGAATTGCGCTCCGCCCTTGTCAACAAGCAGTTCCGCCTGCATTACCAGCCCAAGGTGTCGTTGATCGATTACGGGCTGCAAGGGTTCGAGGCGCTGTTGCGCTGGGACAATCCAGGGCAGGGGATGATTTCGCCCGGCGAGTTCATTCCGGTGGCCGAGGAAACCGGCTTCATCGTGCCGTTGGGCGATTGGGTGCTGGACGAGGCGTGCCGCCAGCAACGTGTGTGGCTGGATCAAGGGATGAACCCGGTGCCGGTGGCGGTCAACATCTCGCCGCGCCATCTGCGCCACCGCACCGCCGATGATTTCCGCCGCATCGTCGACCGCCACCGCCTGCCGCCCGAATTGATCGAGCTGGAAATCACCGAAGGCGCGGTGATGCAGGACATCGACCACGCCATGAGCGTGCTGGGCGCGTTGAAGGCGATGGGGATCCGGGTGGCGGTCGATGATTTCGGCACCGGCCATTCGTCGCTGAGCTATTTGAAGAAGCTGCCGATCACCACCTTGAAGATCGACCGCTCTTTCATCAACGGCGTGCCGCAGGAGCGCGAGGACGCCAGCATCGTGTCCACCATCATCGCGATGGCCGACATGCTGGGGCTGGACGTGGTGGCCGAAGGGGTGGAAAAGACGGAGCAGGCCAATTTCCTGCGCCACCTCAATTGCACCCAGGTGCAAGGCTGGCTGACCGGACGCCCGGTCCCCGCCGACACGGCGCTGGGGCTTTTGACCAAACGGCTGAAAGAACCGGCCTAAACAGAAGCCGTTGAAACGCATAGAACGGAAGGCGGCGGCCAGGGTGGCCGCGCGCCGTCAACGCTCCACGCCATCAATGATGATGGTCGCCGTCCTGATGGCCCGCCGCCGGGTCGAGGAAGCGGTGCATGTGGACGATGTAATAGCGGGTGTGGGCGTCGTCGATGGTCTGCCCGGTCGCGCCACGCCACGCCTTGTAAGCCTCGTCGTAGCTCGGGAAAATGCCGACGATGTGCAGCTTGGTCGGATCGACGAACTGATCGGAATCCGGGCGCACGAGTTCGCCGCCGAAGACGAGGTGGAGGAGCTGTTTGTCGGGCATGGACGCGGTCCTTTGGCTGATGTTTTGACAGGGCTGAGACGGTTGGGCCGTTGCGGTGGCTGACCTTTTGCCCCAGTCATAGCCGCCGTGCGGGCGCGCCATCAAGCCCGTTGACAGGGGTTTCGTCCTTTGTCACCAAAAAGGTGTTGGCTTTTCCAGGAGCAGCCGTAAAAAAACTCAGGTCATGCCCCAGTTGAGGGGCGGGAAAACGCAGCGAGGATCGAACGATGGCAAGTGGTCATACCGCGACTCGGGAACAACGCGCGCGTGACGTCCGGGTGTGGGACCTGCCGACCCGTCTGTTTCATTGGACGCTGGCGCTTCTGGTCGCCGTCGCGGTGGTCTCGGCGAAGATGGATGCGTTGTCGGTTCATATGTTTGTTGGGGAAACAATTCTGGCGCTGGTGCTGTTTCGGTTGGTTTGGGGAATCGTCGGCAGCCAGACCGCGCGTTTCAGCGATTTCATCAAGGGACCACGCGCCATCTTGGCCTACATCGCCCAAAGCAAGACGCCGGGCGCGGCGCCGGTCACGCTGGGACACAATCCGCTGGGCGGTTTGATGGTGGTGGTTCTGTTGCTGGTGCTGGGGACGCAAGCGGCAAGCGGGCTGTTCACCAGCGACGACATCGTCGTTGATGGCCCGCTGGTCCCGCTGGCGGCAGGCGCGACGGTCAAGGCGTTGAGCACGCTGCACCGGCTGTTGTCCGACGGAATTTTGATCCTGGTCGGGCTGCATGTGGCGGCGGTTCTGGCCTATCTGTTGGTCAAGAAAGACAATCTGATCCGCCCGATGATAACCGGACGCAAGCGCGTCGCCCATCCGGCCAGCGATCCGCGCCGGGTCTCGCCGATGCTGGCGCTGGCGATTCTTCTGGCGGCGGTCGGGGTGGTGTCGCTGGTGGTGCGCGCGGCTGGGTAAGAGGGCCGTTTCCAAAGGGGGGGCGAGGTGAACCAAAACCCCTTTGTTTTCTGTGGAAACTGCGACAATGCGCGCGGAGGCGGTTGGCGGCGCTTGGGCTTAGAATGCTTCCAGATTGATCCGCTTCATCCATGACGCAAGGCCGTTTCAGGACCAATCGACCCTTGTCAGGTCGAAACCCTGACCTGTGGGTTTCTTTATGGCCGCGTCGGAGGAATCCATCCATGACACACGCATTCAAGGCGCTGACTGTCGTCGCGTCGGCGGTTGGCGCGTTGTTGATCGCGGGAAACGCGCTGGCCGCTGACCCGTTGATGGAGCGCGCCCGAGAGCTGTTCAAGCCATTGCCCGCTTCGATTCCGGCGGTGAAGGACAACGCGGTCACGCGTGAGAAGATTGATTTGGGAAAAATGCTGTTTTTTGAACCGCGCTTGTCCGCCAGCGGGATCTTCTCCTGCAACTCATGCCACAATCTGGGGCTTGGCGGCGTTGACGGCCTGGAAACCTCGGTCGGCCATGGCTGGCAGAAAGGACCGCGCAACTCACCGACCGTGTTGAACGCGGTGCTGAACGTCGCGCAATTCTGGGATGGCCGCGCGGAGGATCTCAAGGCCCAGGCCAAAGGGCCGATCCAGGCCGGCGTCGAGATGAACAGCACGCCGGATCGGGTGATGGCGGTGCTGAGCAGCATCCCGGCCTACAAGACCAAATTCGCGGACGCTTTTCCGAACGAAAAGGCTCCGCTGAGCTTTGACAACGTCGCCAAGGCGATCGAAGCCTTTGAGGCGACTCTCACCACGCCGGGCGCTCCCTTCGACCAATATCTGGACGGGAAGGCGGACGCGCTGACCGACGCGCAGAAAGCCGGTTTGACCCTGTTCATCGACAAGGGCTGTTCCAGTTGCCACAACGGCGTGAATGTTGGCGGGCAGGATTACTTCCCCTTCGGCGTCGTTGAGAAACCAGGGGCCGACATTCTGCCGATTGGCGACAAGGGGCGTTTCGCCGTCACCAAGACAGCGGACGATGAGTATGTGTTCCGGTCGCCGACGCTGCGGAACGTGGAGTTGACCGGGCCTTATTTCCATTCGGGCAAGGTGTGGGATCTGCGTCAAGCGGTGGCGGTGATGGGGTCGAGCCAGCTTGGCGCGAAGCTGAACGACGAGGAAATTGACCAGATCACGGCCTTTTTGAAGGCGCTGACGGGTCAGCAGCCGCGCATCGAGTATCCGTTGCTGCCAGCCAGCCTGTCGGCGACGCCGCAGCCGATGCTGAAGTGACCGGACGCTCCCTCCCCCGCGCGGTCGCGCGGGGGAGGGAGCGTCAACGGGCGGATCACTCCGAACGGTAACGCTGGTGGCAGGCCTTGCAGCTTTCGGCCATCGCGGCGAAGGCCTTGCCGGTGGCGGCCTTGTCGCCGGTCGCGGCGGCGGCGGTCAGAATCTTGGCGGCGTCCTCCAGACCCTTGGCCTTGGCGGTGAAGTCCGGGAAATTGGCCCAGATCACTTCCTTGGCCCCGGTCTTGCCCTTGTCGGAACCGGGGGGGAACAGGCCGGGGATTTGGGTGGCGAAGGCGCCGATTCGGGCGGCGACCGGGGCGACCGCCGCGACCTGATCCTTGCCCAGAGCGTCCTTGACCTCGCCCATCGCCTTTTTGAGATCGTCGAATCCGGCCTGACGAGCCTTGATCGGATCCTGGGCGAAGGCGGGGGCCAGAGCGACGGAGCCGGTCAGCAGAAGGGCGGCGGTGGCCGCGAGCGCGATGCGGGACAGCATGACGGGTCTTGAACCTCTCGGTTGGTGGCGTGGTTGCAGGACGATACACACGGCCTTGCTTGGCCTGTCAAGCGGGCGGCGGATCGGCAAATGGCTGATTTCGCGAAACAAACAAACGATCCACGCTGTAGCGCGGTCAGAATGAACCCAATCTGAACGGGCTGGCCGTGCGGCGTCGCGGCAGGCTGCGGCGCCGACGCATCACCGCGCGCATTGTGGCGGAGTCAACCTTGCAACGTCGGTTGAGCGGCAGTAAGGTCCCCGTCGCGCCATTGGGCGCCGCAGTTGAACCACCCGTCCCATCGCCACCACTGCCCTGAGGGGGCCTGCCGCCATGTCGATTATCGCGTCCCGCCTGTCCCGCATCAAGCCGTCGCCGACCATCGCCGTGACCAACAAAGCCCGCGAGCTGAAAGCGGCCGGTCGCGACGTCATCGGCCTGGGCGCCGGGGAGCCGGACTTCGACACCCCCGACAACATCAAGGCCGCCGCGATCAAGGCCATCGAAAGCGGCGACACCAAATACACCGCCGTGGACGGCACGCCCGCGCTGAAGAAGGCGATCTGCGCCAAATTCGCGCGTGAAAACGGCCTGACCTACACGCCCGACCAGATCACGGTCGGCGTCGGCGGCAAGCAGGTGCTGTACAACGCCCTGATGGCGACGCTGAACCCCGGCGACGAGGTCATCATCCCGGCCCCCTACTGGGTCAGCTACCCCGACATGGTCGCGCTGGCGGAAGGGACCCCGGTGTCGGTGTCCTGCCCGGCCGAGCAGGGCTTCAAGCTTCAGCCCGCCGATCTGGAAAAGGCGATCACGCCGAAGACCAAGTGGCTGATCCTGAACTCGCCGTCGAACCCGTCGGGCGCCGCCTACACCCGCGCCGAGATGAAGGCGTTGACTGACGTGCTGGTCAAGCACCCGCATGTCTGGGTCATGACCGACGACATGTACGAGCATCTGCTCTATGACGGCCTGGAATTCGTCACCCCGGCCCAGGTCGAGCCGTCGCTGTACGACCGCACCCTGACCGTCAACGGCGTGTCGAAATCCTACGCGATGACCGGCTGGCGCATCGGCTACGCGGGCGGCCCGAAGGACCTCATCAAGGCCATCGGCGTCATCCAGAGCCAATCGACCTCCAACCCGACCTCCATCGCCCAGGCCGCCGCCGTCGAGGCGCTGAACGGTCCGCAGGACTTCATCAAGGAGCGCGCCGAGGTGTTCCGCCAGCGCCGCGATCTGGTGGTGTCGATGCTGAACCAGGCCAACGGCCTGACCTGCCCGAAGCCGGAAGGCGCCTTCTACGTCTATCCGTCCTGCGCCGGGACCATCGGCAAGACGACGCCGGACGGCAAGGTGATCGAGTCCGACGAGGATTTCGTCACCTATCTGCTGGAATCCGAAGGCGTCGCCGTCGTCCAGGGTTCGGCCTTCGGCCTCGCCCCGCACTTCCGCATCTCCTACGCGACCAGCACGGAAGCGTTGGAAGAGGCGTGCAAGCGCATCCAACGCGCTTGCGGCAACCTGCGGGCCTGATCGCCCGGCGGTTTCCGTCGATCTGAAATGAAAGAAGGGCCGGAGCGTTGTCTCCGGCCCTTTTTCGTTGCGTCAGAGGGGCGTCAGAGCCTGTTCAGGCCGCGCGCGTCACGCGGACGCCGTGGCTGAGCAGCTCGAACGCCGCGAAGGCCAGCATTGAGATCCCCACCATCGGGAAGAACAGGCCCGCGACCACAGCCATGCCCAGGAGAGTCTTCGGAATCTGGGCGTTGGCTGGAAGGCGTGGCGCGCCCAGCGTGCCCGCCGGGCGGCGTTTCCACCACATGACGACGCCGGATCCCGCCATCAGCACCATGGCGATGAGCGCGGCGAGCAGCACCAGTTGGTTGGCCAGACCGAAGGCTTGCCCCATGTGGATGCTCACCCCCCATTCCGCCATGCGGCCAAAGACGCCAAGGTCGTTCAGCCCCATGTCGAACAGCACCTTGCCCGAATATTGGTCGAGGTGGACGACGCGCTCTTGGCGGACGTCGTCGGGATAGGCCGACGCGGTGAACACGCCGTCGGGTTTGGTCGGGATGCTGATCGCGTAGCCGGGCGCGACGCCCAGGCTTTCCACGGTCTTGACCACATCGTCGAGCTTGGCCGGAACGCCTGTGGCCGTTTTGGACAGGGGAGTCGGCTGGTTTTCGATGATCCAGGGCGCGCGGTCCACCGTGTCCTTCAGCGGAATCGTGGACACCGGATAGCTGTCCCAATAGCCGTCCGGCATGCCCATCCCGACGGCGTAGGAAAAGCTGTAGAAATGCTTGCCCCAATAGCCCGACCAGGGCAGGCCGGTCATCGCCAGGAAGACGATGAAGGCGCTGACGAAAATGCCGGTGACGGCGTGCAGGTCGCGCCAGAAGACGCGCTTGGCCGGTTCCCCGCGCACGGTGACGATTCCGCCCGCCTGCCCGCGCGGCCACCACAGATAGACGCCGGACGCGGTCATCAGCACCATCCAGCCCGCCACCCCTTCGATGAACCGTTCGGCGACCCAGCCGACATATTGCAGGCTGTGGAGCTTGCGCACGACATACATCGACGGCGACCCGGCGAAACCGCCATCCCACAGGCCGCCCAGCACTTGCCCGCTGTAAGGGTTGACGTACAGGGTGTCCTTCAGGCCGTCCGCGCCGACGATCTTCACCTCCGCCGAACGGTCGGCGGCGGCGGGCGGGGCGTAGCCCTTGAGGGTTCCGGGGTGGGTCTCCAGCGCCTTCGCCACCAGCTCGGACGGGGCGAGTTGGGCGACGGTTTGCGGCGCGACGATGCGCAGATTGCGGTGCAGGCCGTCGTTGATCTCGTCCTTGAACAGATAGATGGCGCCGGTGACGGCGATCAAGACAACGAAGGGCAGGATGAGCAGCCCGGCGAAGAAGTGCCAGCGCCAGACAGCCCGGTACAGGGCGGAGCTGATCGCTCCGCTTTGCAGAGTTTGCGACATGAGAGGTCCATTCGGTCAGCAGGAAGCCAGCGCCCGATGGGATCGGGCGGCGCGTTGCGTCAAACTGCGGCCGATGGAGGGCCTTGGGAGTGGAACGGCTTGCGGTCTTTGAGGGGATGAAACGCGGCCCGCCGCTGCGGTTCCGGCGCGTCCGCCCGCTCGACGGGCAGCGCCAGCGTTTGCAAATCCGGCAGCAGAGCGGCGTATTGCCCCAGCCAGTTGCAAGGGGTGTGCAGGGAGGACGGGGCGGGTTTGTCGGATTTTTCGTCCTTCGGCGCCGGATCGCCGTTTTGCGTCACCGGCACATAAACGATCTCGCTGCCGCTGCAAATCGCGACATAGCCGACGCGGTCGGCGGCGCCGATCGAGGGGCCAAGCAGCCGCGCGAACAGGGCCAGAGTCAGCGCCAGAACAAGCGCCACCCCCCATCGTTCGTTCAGTGTGCGGCAGCGTGCCAGCATCGGCTTGCGGTCGTTCAGCGGCTTCCAGAGGAGGAAGCGTTACCCGATCCGCGTTCTGTGGACAAGCGCCGCCGGACGGCTCCAGGGCAATCGCTTGAAGACGAGGGGGATTCCGGTACGGGGCTTGCTGTGATTCATAGAGGGCCTCGAATCGGAGGCTCATCCCATGCAGGCACGGTCGCTTTTGGATCATTTTTCGGCGCTGGAGG